>Ga0315279_10000586_pt1 | contig 71187 bp, 96 predicted proteins | sample YL17G06_20_MG_FD_203694 | JGI IMG/M metagenome (GOLD analysis project Ga0315279, IMG submission 203694) | Sediment microbial communities from Yellowstone Lake, YNP, Wyoming, USA - YL17G06_20 | ecosystem: Environmental > Aquatic > Freshwater > Lake > Sediment | place: USA: Wyoming | collected...
TATAGGACAGTTGTTCCATATAATAGAACAGGAGATAAATTATGCTAATACCACTCAGAAGAAGGAAAATATTGGAAGTTTTTCTAAAAGGCCCATTCAATGAAGTGCATCTTAGAGAAATCGCCCGCTTGTCTAAAGTTTCGTTAAATAACGTAGATAACTCTCTGCGTCTATTCGTAAAAGACGATATGTTTAAAAGGCGAGAGGTGTCTAATATGGTTTTCTTTAAGCCAAATCTGGAAAATGAGGATCTTTTGAAAATATTTGAATACTTAGAGTTGGAGAAGAAAAAAGAATTCTATGATAGGAATAAAAAAATAGCACGGTTATTGCAGAAATATGCGCAGGACATAGTAGAGCTATCAAGCAAAAAAATTCAGTTAGTAGTCTTGTTCGGTTCGGTGGCAAGGGGAGAGTGGGTTAAAGGTAGCGATATAGATATTCTGGCGGTTGTTTCAAGCAAAGATAATGATGTGACAGTGGCATTGAATAAAGCGAAAATAGACGTAAGTCCGTTATTAGAAATAAGGCCAATAAGCACTACGACTGAGAAATTTGTTGAAGGATTTAGAAAAAGAACTGAATTTTACAATGAACTCTGGAAAGACAGAGTGGTTTTATATAATGAATTTTTATTCTGGCAGTTGATTAAAGAAGGAGGCAAGTTATATGCCTAAAGATATCGAAAGAGCTTTACGTGAGTGTTTTCATCCTAAAGAAGGGAAACCAAATCTTCGGAAAGTGCCTGCGAGCATTGAAAGGGCGAGGCAGCATATCGAGAAAGCACACAGTAATTTACGCGCGATGAAAATAATGTTTGATAATGGACTATTTGATTGGACAGTTATTTGCGGATATTATGCAATGTATCACGCGGTATTAGCGTCTTTATTTAAAATAGGTATTCGCGCTACAGCCCATTATTGCGCAATAGCAGCCTTTAAAAAATTCTATGTTGAGCGCGGAAAAGTAGCGCCAGAATATGTTAGCTATATAAAAAAGGCAAAGCAGCTTGAGCAGAAATACGCAGAAACGCTTGAAAAAGCACAAGAAGAAAGGGTTATTGAGCAATACGGTGTTGAAATTCTTACCAACGATGATGCCGAATGGATTATTGAAGACGCAAAAGATTTTGTTCTTAAGATAGAAGAAGTATTGGCAGAATAAAGAAAATGATTAGCATCTAACTAAAACGGAGTATACTGCATTTTAGTAATACCAATTTGGAGGACAAAATCAGGCCTTGAGGTAGATTTTATACTGGGTATGGGAGAGGTTGCCATAGAGATAAAAGGATCCGGACGTATTGATAGAAAAGATATGAATGGACTGGACGTCTTTACCCAGGAGTATTCTCCGAAAAGAAGTATCATAGTTTGCAATGAAAAAGAGAAAAGACTACATGGTAAAATAGAAATATTACCATGGGGGATTTTCTTGCAACAGCTATGGACCGGGAAGATATTGAAATAGCATAATAAAGGGGGCTCGATGTTAGGGGCAACCAGAGCAAAAAGCCGAGATTTAACTTGACAAATATAGGACATATGGTATATTTTATATGACGATAATAATAGGACAAATGTCCTATGCTTGTTTAAGCCAATCAAATGAAAAATTATACGGTAAGCGATAAAGAGAAATTAAAGAGGATCCTTGAAGAAACCGGCGTTTCGCGCTCTGAACTGGCGAGGCGGATGGAGGTAAGTTATAAGACTGTATACCGTTGGTTAGATATGGACGTTCAGCCGCACCTTGCGCAATCCCGCGACATTGACCAACTGTTTAAGGAATATGCAGACCTAAGGGGGGTGATTGGAGGGCTAAAAAAGAAGCTGAGGGATCCTATTAAAATTTTAAAAATAGATAAGAAAATAAGAGAGAAGTTTTTTCTGGAAATGACATATCACTCCAATGCCATAGAAGGCAGTCGGATGAGCCGGAAGGAAACCGAGAGGGCTTTTGCAGGCAAGAAGGTTAAGGGCAAGGAGCTCTTTGAAATATTAGAAGCAGTAAATCATAAGAATGCCTTAGAGTTCTTGCTAGAGAATATACGTCCAAGTTTTAAAATTGATGAGAAATATGTCTTAAAACTCCATGAGATTGTGATGTATAATTTTAACGATAAGCTACCCGGAAAATACAGAACCGGTTTCGTTAATTTGACTAATACAGAAATACCATTGCCCTCAGCGCAAGAAGTTCCGTTGAGGATGGGTAAGTTGGTTAAGGAAATTAACCGTTACGGAAATGACCCTATAGGCAAAATCGCCAGGGATCATTATGAGCTTGAAGCGATTCATCCTTTTTTTGACGGTAACGGCAGAGTTGGTAGGTTGGTTATGATTACTCAATTATTAAGTAAAGGCTTTCCAGCTGCAATTATTCAAGTTGAAGATAGATACAAATATTATATGGCTTTAGGCAAAGCTGACACTGGAGATTTTCGCAATATCATACAGATGGTTTGCGACAGCATCATAAAAGGATATGAACTTTTAAGCACGAGATAGAAGTTTGGTGTGTTCTGTGTATGTTCTGTGTGATGAATACTGCGGCAGCGGTGGGGCTGTATCAAATTTTATTTAAGAAGATTGATTCAAAATGGCAAAAAGCTGGCTGTTAGATTTTAGCTGTGGTTAGCATGAGTTGATTTGTTGAGAGTAAGCCTAATAATCGCTTCAAGGGTAAGATATCGGGTGATATGAATTTTCTTGACAAAATAATCCTTTATGGTAATTTATTACCATAAACATGGTGAAAAGATGATATCTCTACGCTCAAAGGTTGCAATAAAATTATTGGATTACTATTTTCTTCATCCGGATGCCCAGCATTACATCAATGAGTTGGCAAGGATTTTAGAGCTTGATCCGAAAAATACCGAGTCTAAGCTTAAGGAATTTGAAAGGAAAGGCCTTTTAAAAAGTGAATTCCGCGGTAAAGAACGGTATTTTTTTTTAGCAAAGGATAACCCTATTTTAAAGCATTACCGCCAGATTTTTCTTAAAACCTACGGCATAGAGAAAAGGCTTAAAGATATTATGAACGATATTAAAGGGGTTAAGGAGGCATATATATATGGTTCATATGCGGCCAATAAAATAGATTCTTCAAGTGATATTGATATACTGGCTATTGGCGCACACTCGGTTTTGGAATTACAGCGGAGTATCGCTAAATTACAAAAAGATGTAGGCAGAGAATGTAATGTAACGAATTTAAGCTGGGAGGAGTTTGAGGCAAAGAAAAAAGGCAAGGATCCTTTTATAACGAGTATCTTTAAAACCAAGACTATAAGGCTGGTATGATTAATTTTGAAAGGCAATATTTTCAAAAATTGACATTTAAAGCAAAACAAATTGAGCAGTTTATAAAGTCCGCCATTCATGATCTTAAGATAGCTGAGGAATCTGATATTCCGGATGTGGTTTTTAAATTCAGCTACGATGTCCTTATAAAATTGGGTATTGCGTTAATTGCCCAAAAAGGGTATAAAATACGAAGCACAACCGGCCATCACGTCAAGATACTTGAAAAATTGAGTCAGATACTTAAAGAAGAAGACGTCCTCATTCTTGGCAATAAAATGAGGCAGGAGCGCAATGTTAATCTTTATGACGGCGGATTTTTTGTGGGAGAAAAAGATAGCCGCGAGTATTTGGATTTTGTCAAGAGCGTCTTCAAAAAAAACAGAGGTAACGCGGGAGAGAGCCTGAAGTGAAGAGGTATTTGGTAATTTTTCTAATCGCCCTTGCAATATTAGGAGTAACTGCAAGGGCTTATTGTTATAATGCTGAAGTAGTAGATATTAGCGGCACAAAATACTTCCCGGCTGTAAAAGAAGCGTTGTCCAAGGCGCAGAAATCAATTTATCTGGTGATGTATTTTGTAAAATTTGACCCTAAGGTTAAGAAATCTCCCGTAAGTGAATTAGTTGAAGAGTTGGTCAGCGCCCATAAAAGAGGCGTTAAAGTAAAGGTAATTTTGGATCAGAATGTTGATTGGGCAGATAAAGGCGGAAAAAGGGAAAGAGAGGCTAAAAACGAAGCCTTATTCATGCATCTGAAAAAACTCGGTATTGAGGTTTATTACGATAATCTGTTTACTGTTACGCATAGTAAGGCCATTGTTATTGATGAAGAAACCGTGATATTAGGGAGTGCCAATTGGACAGAGTCGTCCTTAAGGAATAACCGGGAGGCATCCTGTAAAGCTCAGTCTAAAGAATTAGCTAAAGAGTTCTTGGCTGATTTTTCTGAAATTACCATAGATTATGAGGCAAGTATTCTTGACGAAGAAAGAGCTCCGGCGGTCAGGCTAAGCGATTCATTTTTAAAGGATCCGTCTTTGGCTTCGCGCATGGTTATGGCCAGGGATGAGACGGCATTTGCTCTTTATCTTTTATTATTGCGGAACTTTAACGGTAATTCCGAAGGTAGCGTGGACATTGATTATAAAAACATAGGTTCAGCCTTAGGCTTAGATGAAAGATTTAGTTATGTTAGCGCCTCGCATATATTAAGAGATGCTTTAGTGCGGCTCGATGAAAGATATAAGCTTATCAAGCGTATAACAAGATATAAGAAGGGCCCTCATTGTTTGTTATTAAATTATGACGGTAGTCAACCGTATGTTGTGCCCCGAGAGGGCTACAGTGCTATTCCTGATGAATATTGGCAATATAGTTGGAATAAGCGGTTATCATTACCGGAGCAATACTTCTTCCTGATTAATCTTCGTAAGAGCGCTGTTTCCCGCGGCCGCGTGTGGACAGATTACCAAGCAGGGATAATGGATGAATTCAATATAAAAAGAAGCACTCTTATCAGAGGCATGATGGGGTTAAGGAAATTAAACATAATTGAAATAGAATACCCGCCGTATTCTGATGAAGGTATTTTTATGCATAGAGGGCCAACTGGCTTTAGGTTTTTAGGGCTGTACTCTCCTAAAGGTTTACAGAAAGAAAAGGAGAGGTTGGCTCAAGCTTATGGCAAGGAGCGGTTTGCGCAGGCTGTAAAATACGCAGAAATAGTTTATAAAGATAACGATATCCAGGTTATTGAGGACATCATCAAGAAAATGGAAATCTATGGCATATCCGAGGTAGCTAAGGCCTTTGGCAAGATATCATCCCGGGTAGCTGATAATCCCAAAAGAAGCTACAGGTATGTGGTAGGCATACTGCAGAATGAAGCTAAAAGAGAGACTGATGGAGAGAAAAATGAAAAAAAATGATCTTATTAAGCTGGCAGTGTTAGGGGCATTGGTTCTAATTGTGTATATACCTTCGTTAATCTGGATGTATGAGCGCTGGACGGTAAAGGATACTTACTACAGCCACGGATTTTTAGTGCCGTTAATTAGCGGGTTTATAGTTTGGCTGAAGAGAGAAAAGTTAGCTAAGTTAAAAATTTCACCCAGTAATTCCGGTTGGTTATTATTGGGCCCGAGTGTATTAATTTACGTTATCAGCGCTTTGTTGCGCATAAATTTTAGCGCCGCGCTATCTTTAATCCCGGTTTTAATAGGCATAGTGTTATTATTTCTGGGTAAAGAATATTTAAGGCAGTTGATGTTTCCGCTTTTATTTCTTATTTTTATGATTCCTTTGCCTTCGGTAGCAATCGTGAACTTAAGTTTTAAATTAAAGATTTTTGCGGCGCAGGTATCCACATTTATCGTGAATAGATTGGGGGTTCCGGCAATAAGGGAAGGCAGCGTAATAAAAACTATGCATTCTTATTTGATAGTTGAGGATCCTTGTTCAGGCATAAGGTCATTGATTGCCCTGATTGCTCTGGGAGCCTTAATGGCATATTTTAGCGATATCTCTAAAGTAAAAAAAGCGATATTGTTCTTATCTTCCATACCAATAGCTATAGGCACAAATGTCATAAGGATAGTAGCTTTATCATTAGCGAGTGAGATGTACGGCGCAAAGTTTGCTACTGGATGGTTTCATAATACGATGGGGATTTTGGTGTTTGTGTTTGCTTTTGTGGGGCTCGCCTTAGTTGAAAAATTACTAGAATAACCAATGAGCAATAAAAACTTTATAGTGGCTGTTTCAATTCTTATCATAGTTTCAGTTGTTGGATTTATCAGCTATCTGCCGACACGTTTTGATAAAGCTACGAAAGTTTTAATGGCGGATTTTCCGATGAAAATAGGAGAATGGCAGGCTACGGATATACCGCTTACCGACCGTGATTACGAGATACTTGAAACGAAAAATCTAATTATGCGAGACTATAAAAATACCAAAGGAGATTCAGTATATCTTTATATAGTTTATTCAGAAAATAACCGTAAGGTAACCCATCCGCCTGAGCTCTGTCTTACCGGGGGTGGTTTTACTATAGTTGATAAATCTTCAATTCAGCTTACCAATAATATAAGGGGAGTAAAATTGTTGATGGAAAAAGGCGATGCACGAGAGCTGGTGGTTTATTGGTTCAGGGCGGGTAGCCTTAATACTGATAGTTATGTCAAACAGCAGCTTAAAGTGGTCTTTGACCTCTTAAGAGGCAAAAGAACTTCTTGTGCGCTGATTAGATTGTCCACGGCTATAAAAGAGAACGGGGAGGAGGCGCTTGGGTTGATTAAGGAGTTTTGCGCCCAAATTGAGCCTTTGTTGGCGCGGTATGTTCCATAAAATTCCCCTTGACAAACCAAGAAATATATTGTATATTTTAATACAGAGAATTGTATAGAATTATACAAATAATTGTATGGAATATCGAATAGACAAAGAAGGGTTATTAGAAAAGATTGTCGCCTGGGATAGTTTTCTTAAGCGCAAGGTTCATTTAATTGCTTGTGGCGGAACAGCGTTAACGCTTTTAGGAGTAAAAGCATCCACTAAGGATATTGATTTAATGATGCCAGATTTAAATGAGTACGAATATTTGATAAAACAACTAAAACAACTTGGCTATAGTTCTGTCAGTGGTTGGGGATGGGCAAGAGGAGATGGTTTTGTTTTTGATTTATTTAGAGGCAAGTTGGTACATACTACGGAATTATTGGAATCGCCATTGGAAGAGGGAAATAATACTTTAATAAAAGAATTTAGCCATATTTATTTAGGTGCGCTTAATTATTACGACCTTATTATTAGTAAGTTGTTTAGAGCTACTACGTTGGATTTAGAGGATTGCCTTTCTTTGATGAAAGCTAAAATAAAAGATATTGAGTTAGAGTTACTTGTAAAAAGATTCAAAGAGACAGCTTCTTTTGATGTTTCTGAAGATAAGATAAATAAGAATTTAGAGCATTTCTTAAAGATTATCAAAAAAAGAGGGTTAAGGTGATGGCACAGGGCAATCTACTTAAAAGAGTAAGCAAGTTAGGGTTTCCTTTATTTGAAACCGAAGAAACGCAGGATGTGAATGTTACATTAGCGGATATGGTTAAAAGTAAAGACCTGCGTCTTTGGGAAGGTTTTCCTGTTGTGTTAGTCAATAGCGCAGAAAAGGGATTATTTAATTATGAGATGGTGAAATCACATCTTAAGAAATCATCTAATAAGTCTTGCTTAGATTCACTAATGTCAATGTCACTTGCTCTTTATAAGGCCTTAAAACTGAAGTTCTCTTGGGCAGACAGATTTTATAAATCTCTTTCGGTTAATAGAAAAAAAGAACTCAATAGTTTTCTAAAAAAACTTAAAAAGGACCAAGAATTGAAAGTTGCTCGACATGTTATGGATAGTCAGAGATTAAAATCCACTTTTAATAACTATCTCAGCCAGGCACAATCAAAGTTTAATGATTTACTTTCTGTAAAGGAAGAGTTTGGGTTAGAATATGCATTGTCTCAGGTTTTTTCACCAAAGCAGAAAGAGCTGTTCTTCAAGAAACTTAAACGGGAAAAATTAACCAAGACCGAAAAGGAATATTTTTCTAGGGTAGTGAAAAAGAAAGTTTTAGCCTTAGCTAATCCGGAATTACATCGTTTATCGAAACAAATCGTTGGATTAGATTAAGAAGTCACCAGTAAAGTTAATTTGTGGATTTCAGTTGCCAGTTTCTTGGCTAATCGATAAATTTCCAACTCATTATAGTTCTGCATATTTAACTCCTTTCTAATTACAAAACCTGCCCCCTAAATCTAACACAAAATGTTGCAAATCTGATACTCCTTGTTGATAGCGTTGCATAATTTAACTCATTTATTTACAATAAGTTATGAATATTAGCTGGGATTAGCGCCGGGAGTGTTGTCTTTAGTGAACAAATATGGCGCCCTGGAGCATTGGCGCCCCGGAACACTGGAGCACCCCTGATTTTTCTGTCTCTAACCCATTGAGTAGTAATAAGTTAAAACTTTAAAAAAAGTTTGCTAAAAATCAAAAGTTGGCATAAAAAATGCTGCTTTATAATGTGAAGCAATAGGTAAAGCCACGGAAAGATTAAATAATTAAATAAAAAGGCTAAGTTAAGGAAGCTAAGGGAGCCTGCCATTAACCTAGCCAGCCGAGAAATCGCCCAAAAGCCCTAAAAATTAAGGGAAAGGGTGAATTCTGCGTGCCATTTTTATTATAGTTTATGCCTTATAAAAATCAAGCAAAATTTATTTCTCTGATAGCCTTCGTAGCATTCCTATTCTTATTAGAACCAACCGTAAGAGAAAAATTAACCTTTGCGCTTACTTATTTTGACTCTACTAAAGTTTCCTCCGAACAAATAGACAATAATAAATATCTCACCGAGCCTGCTTCTTCGCCAACCACGCCGCAGAGATCCCATGCCCCTGAGCCAGGCACCTTATTATTACTCTTAGGCGGAGTAGGTGGAATAATGGTGCGTTTTGCCCGCAAAAGGTTTAAGGAATTTAAGCGGGCAGCTGATTTATTGTTATCTATTTTAGGCCTGACCATTACTTCTCCCATACTTATTTTTGCGGCAATTTTAATAAAATTGAATTCCAAGGGCCCGGTCGTTTATAAACAGAATAGGGTAGGTAGAAACGGAAGTATTTTTCAGATTTATAAACTGCGCACAATGCGCCTTGATGCGGAAAAAGAAACCGGTGCAGTTTGGGCAAAGGATAATGACCCGAGGGTTACGTCAGTGGGTAGAGTTTTAAGAAAAGCACATATCGACGAAATCCCGCAATTAATTAATGTCTTAAAAGGCGAAATGAGCATCGTTGGCCCTCGGCCAGAAAGGCCGGAGTTAGTCAGGGACTTAAAAACACTCATCCGCGATTATGAAAAGCGCCTGCAGGTAACACCCGGCATCACCGGCCTGGCGCAGGTCTGGCATAAATATGATGAAACCATTGAGGACGTAAAGAAAAAGATAAAATACGACCTTTTGTATATCAGAAGGATGTGTCTTTTGGTGGACTTAAGGATTTTGGCGCAGACATTTGTGGTGGTATTGACCGGAAAAGGAGCGCGTTAGCGGATTAAGAAAGGAGTGAGAGAACAATGCGAAAAATAATTAGTTTGGTATTTTTATTAGCGATATTTAGTCTTTTTACAACATCGTCTCAGGCAGCTATTATCTCAGGTTGGGCTACCGCAGATAATTACTTATGGGTTTATAGCGGAAGTGGAACTACTTGGAATACAGCCGGGACAAATTGGGATAACTGGGGAAAAGCAGATGCCTTTTCCACTACTGCAAATCTTGGAGAAAGCAAATATCTGTATTTTGCAGTAGCAAATCTTATTCCTTGGACTGGAAAGAATCCGGCGGGATTTCTGGCTAGTTTCACCACCACTGACGGATTTTTTATGGAAACAGGAAGCAATAAACTACTTACTGATACAAGCCCAAGTCATTGGAAAGTGTCAACGCCGTCACAATGGACAAGTGGCGCACCGAATATTAATCCTTCTAATATAGCTAGTGGCGATTGGTTCACTCCTACTTCTTACGGTGATAATAGCAATGACTCGAATATATGGTACGATATTACAAATATAAATGGAGACGCACAATGGATTTGGACATCTAAAAATTATAGTCCAACCGCGCCTATGGATAATTATGCAATCTTTCGCACTCAATTTACCGTTATCCCCGAACCTGCGAGTTTGTCACTTTTAGGATTGGGGTTGTTGGGATTGGTAGGATTAAGAAAAAGGAAGATTACATAGAAATTTAGGGACAGTCCCCTTCTTGGGGATGAGTCCCTGTTTAGCGCGTTACAAAAGCCACGGACGCGATAATAAAATAGAAACAAAATTTAAGAAAGAGGGGGGGTGAAAAAAGATAAATGAAGAAACTAATATTCGTGCTTACATTGGGTTTGGTTTTAGGATTAGTATCTTCTGCTTTTGCTACTGAACCGTTATTGAGTGTGATACTCAACACTATCTACGGTGCAGTAAACTATGTCCCGATTCTTGACAGTTCTGACCAACTCTGGAATAGCACTACTGCTGGTAATGCATACGCAGAGGCAAAATTTGCTAGTTGGCCCCAAACGTTTGGCTACATCGATAGCGCCTTGGTATTTCATGCTTTGATGGGTCCAGTAACGGGCTCTAATTACCTTTATGGGAGTCCTTCAGCATCTTTTTCTGCGATACTGGGTACTTTTCAACTTGCAGACCAAGCAAAGAAGAATGCAACTACCACATACACCTGGGGTTCTTTACCTTCATATAACACGGATGGGTTAGACCATATGCGGACTTACCGGATTACTGGAAATGCAAGTAAGCCAGCAAATGTAATAGGTGACTATGTGATAGGCTGGGAGGATACTCTGGGCGGAGGCGATAAGGACTATCAAGATTTTGTGGTCCAAATTCACGGCTTAGCTCCAGTTCCAGAACCAACCAGTATGTTGTTATTAGGGATGGGTATTTTGGGATTATTGGGTATAAAGAGAAGGAAAGTAATTTAATTTAGGGACAGTCCCCTTCGGGGACAGTCCCTTTGCGCAGCTTTTCTTCAAATTATCAATAGTACCGAAATGCCCCCTAAAAGGTGCATTTTCGAAAGTGCAAAAGAGTAGGGGGCAAATCGCTTGAAGATTTGCCCCTTCATTCTAAAAATAAAAAAGTAATTATGAAAAACAATAAAGTATTAAACAGAATTTACGAATTATTTTTATTCTTTTTTGTCGCTATAACTCTTGCTGGTTGCAGGGGCGGTGGCGGAGGAGGAGGTCTTTTTGGAAGTAGTGGAGGTGGCGGAAGCCTGGGAAGTAATCTAAGCGGAGGCGGTGGGGATCTGGGTGGTGTGGCTAACCCTGAACCGAGCACTTTGTTACTCCTTACCAGCGGCCTGATTGGAATGGCGGTTTATGCCAAGGTTAGACTTAAATCCAAGACCAAAAAATAGATAGTCATTTCACAAAGAAAATTTACGTAACCCCTAGAGAAACAATAGATTTTGCGCTTGACAAAAAGTTGGTATGATGTTATACTTTAGCTTCTTAATTAAGTTAAACCGAAGTCCAATCCATAAGATAAATGGGTCAGCAGGCAAAGGCGTATAATACCAGCATAAAATCCCTTAAAAATCATCCCGCCCTTTTTCTCCCTTTTATAATTTTCGCCATTCTTGAAGTTATTACTCTCATCATTATTTATCTTGTTCCCCAAATGCCTTTAAGATTAGTCCTTGGCCCAGTCATCAGGACATTCTGGGGAGAAAGGTTCTTGCACTATCCTGCCAATTTCCTTTTGTTGCCAAAACTGGCTTCTTTAAGCAGAATGGGCTTAGCCGTAATTTTCAGCTCTTTATTAAGCGGTGTGGCAGTAGCCCTGGTTTTCGCTGTCTATAATAAGAAACAGATAAAGTTTAAAGAGGCATTTAGAGCTGCGCTAAAAAAATACAGTTCTCTTTTTATCGTAGTTCTAATTTTTACTCTTTTATTTTACTTTTTAGTAAGATTAGTAACTATTGTTTTAGTTAGTTATTTTATAGCCGGCCACAGCCGGCTTTTGTTTTTAAAGGCGGGCCTCTGGATGGGGCCGATTTTATCAGCTATAAATTTTATGCTTGCGCTTTTGATTCAGTCTGCTTTTGTTTACGCCATTCCTTTATTAATTATAGAGAAACAGAAACTGATTAAAGCCGTAATTGGGTCTTTTGTTTTGTTTAAAAAGTTATTCATCCCTACGCTTATCTTGGTAGGTTTGCCGATGCTTGTTTATATCCCCATAATTGTCTTAAATTCTAAGACCGCATTTTTAATTGATAAGGTTTTTCCGGAATTTGTGTTATGGGTTTACTTTTTTGGCATCGTGATCAGTTCTTTGCTTATAGACCCGATAGTGACTGTTTCGACCACGTTTTTGTATTTGCTGAACAAGGAACAAGGAATAGGTTTATAAATGGTCGCAGGTCACAGGTCACAAGTCGCAAGTTTAAAGACCTGCGACATGAAACATGCGACATGAGACAATGAAGAATATTATTGTTTTATTACTTTTTGTTCTATCTGCCACTTTGAGCGGTTGCGCCAATGACCAATACGCTATTGAAAAACAGTATTATCAGGCGCAGAAACAGGCAGAGAAGATATTCAAGAATCCGCACGCCTCTCCGCCCAATGAATTAGAAAGAGTAGTCAATATACTGAGTAAATTTGCCGAGAAACATCCTCAGAGCAATTTAGCCGTTGAAGCCGAATTTAATATTGCCCGCCTTTATATTGTCAAAGAAGAATATGCTCAAGCCAGAACGCAAATACAAAAAATATTGGATAAATATAGTAAGTCTGAAGGCGCCTGTTCAGAGGCATTATTTTTGAAAGGGAATTCTTATGAGATAGAAAATAAATGGGATGCGGCCCTCCTGCAGTATAAAAAGCTCATGCAGGATTATCCTATCACGCTTAGGGGGTTGGATACCCCTATATATATTGCCCAGCATTATAAAGTAAAATATCAGCCGGATAAAATGGTTGTTGCCTTGCAGGAGGCAGCCGTGCATTATCAGGCGTTAGCAGCCAAATATCCGAAATCTCCGCTGGCTTATCAATCGCATATGTTACTGGCGCAGTGCTACATTGAGCTGAAAGACTGGCAGAATGCCGTCAGCACCTTTAGTTCTATAGCAGACACTTACAAGGACAAGGTTAACGCAGATGGGGTCCTGTTGAATATGGCTTTAATCTATAATCGTGAACTGAAAGATAAGGTTAAGGCAAAAGAGGCGTTAGAGAGATTGAGCAAGGAATATCCCCGAAGTAGATTAATAAAGACCGCCACGGCTTTATTGAAGGAGTTGGAAAAAAAATGAGTAATGCAAAATTGAACGAGATTGATTATACCGATGGTATTTTAAGGAGTTTCTTAAACGGAGCACTTAAGGAAATAATGTCAGTGGTAGATGCCGAGTGCGGTTCGCTATTCCTATTTGATGCATATAATAAGGAACTTGTCCTGAATTCTTTTTTTAATTCAGATAATCTGTGTCTTAGGGGTTTAAGGCAAAAAATAGGAGAGGGGATTTCCGGCAGGGTCGCGGCGACAAAAAAGCCGATTTTAGTGAAAGATATAGGGGCGGATTCCCGCTTCCCCCGCAATGGTTTTAGCCATTATAAGACAAAGTCATTTATCTCTATTCCGCTCTTTACCTCCCAAGGCGTGCTCTTGGGTTTGATAAATTTAGCTGATAAATCTAAGGCAGGAACTTTCTCGGAAAAAGACCTGGAGGCCGTGGTTACTATATCCCGATATGTTTGTTTAAGTTATGAGAATCTCAACAACTCCATACTCTTAAAACAAGAGAAGGAGAGTTTGTATAAGCAGAGAGCACTCATTGAAAAATATGCCTCGGTAGGTAAGCTGGCAGCAGGTGTAGTCCATGAGATTAATAATCCCCTTGACGGCGTGCTCAGGTATACGAATATACTCTTTGAGCAGATGGAGAATAATTCCGTAAGCAGGGAATATCTATTAGAAGTGAAAAAAGGGCTAAGCCGGATCGCCGGCATCACCAAATCTCTGCTTGAATTTTCTCATCAGATTAACTTTAATTCCCGCAAGGTGAAAAAATATACCGATGTGCATGAATTAATTGATGAGTCTATAGATGTCTTAAGCGACAAATGTAACGGCCAATACCGCATAGATAAGAGATATAAAAATAACCTGCCTCGGATATTGGACATCGGCCTAACGCATGTGTTTATTAACATCATCAGAAACGCTTTGGATGCGATGCCTGACGGCGGGACGTTAGAGATTGCTACTGATACGAAAGATTCAGTGGTAGAGATAGCTTTTAGGGATAGCGGCTCAGGCATATCTTCTGATGTGATAGAGCGCATATTTGAACCTTTCTTTACAACCAAGAGTATAGACAAAGGAACAGGCTTAGGATTGGCCATATCTAAAGAAATCATTAGTAAGTATGAAGGTAGCATTGAGGTGCAAAGTTTACCCGGAAAAGGCAGCAAGTTTACGGTTTTAATTCCCCAAAGGTATTTAGAAAATGCATAACGCAAGTTCAAACGGCAGGCATATATTAATTGTTGATGATGAACCCTTGGTCAGGCGTTCCTTAAGCGAGCTATTGACCCTTTGCGGATATACGGTCACTACCGCCAGTAATGGCAAAGAGGCATTGGATTGCTTAAAGAGTTATACTGCGGATATCACCATTACGGATATGAAAATGCCGGAAATGGACGGCGTTCAATTATTAAAACAGATAAAAAACATTTATCCGGATATGCCGGTGATTCTCATTACGGGTTACGGCAGCATCCAAAATGCGGTGGATGCAATGAGAGAGGGCGCCTATGACTATATTACCAAGCCCATTGTTGATGCTGAGATAAAGCTCGTGATTGAAAGATTGCTTAAAACACGCCAGCTGCAGGAAGAGAATGTGAAGCTGAAAGAGCAACTTTCTGTATCGCAGAGAGAGCAGTTTCATAATATTGTCGGCAAAAGCCCGCAGATGCAGAAAATCTATACCCTGATTGAAGCAATAACTAAAACCCGTTCTACGGTTTTAATCTACGGAGAAAGTGGCACGGGTAAGCGCTTAATTGCCCATGCCATCCATAAATATAACGAGCAGGAACGCGGCAAACCCTTTGTGGAGGTAAGCTGCGGTGCCTTAACTGAAACCTTATTGGAAAGCGAATTATTTGGCCATGTCAAAGGCGCTTTTACCGGCGCGATAAAAGATAGAGTAGGCCGTTTTGAATTGGCAGATGGAGGCAGTATTTTCTTAGATGAGATAGATGCGTTCTCGCCGGCATTGCAGGTAAAGTTATTACGGGTCTTACAAGAAGGAGAGTTTGAGCGTGTCGGAGATACCCAGACTGTAAAGATAGATGTCCGGGTGATTGCGGCAGCCAATCAGAATCTACAGGATTTAATTGTCCAAGGTAAATTCCGCAAGGATTTATTTTATCGTTTGAATATTATTTCTATTGAGGCGCCGCCATTGCGCGAGCGTAAATGCGATATCCCGCTATTAGCGGAAGATTTTATCAAAAAGCACTCCAGGCACATCAGCAAAAAGATAGATGCTTTATCCGAGGATGCTATGGCAATACTGATGAATTATAATTGGCCGGGAAATATCAGAGAATTGGAGAATGTCATTGAAAGGGCGATAATTTTAAGTAAAGGGCCGCTAATTGTTCCGGAAGATTTTCCGGAGCCCTTGAGTAACTTAAAATATAAAGAGGAATTATCCGGCAGCGCCAATGGCCTGAAATTAAAGGACGCGCTAAAATCTCCGGAGAAAGATTTGATTGTAACGGCGCTGGAGGCAGTGAATTGGAATAGAAATGAAGCGGCTAAGACCTTAGGTATAAATCGGACTACTCTTTATAAAAAGATGCAGAAGTTTGGCTTATTAAGAAATAATAAGGTCAATGAAAGAAAAAAATAAAGGAAGTCTAAAAGACCAGCAACTGTCTTTAAAAGATTTAATAGATATTAAAGAATGGCAGAAGATTCAGGATAATTTTGCCGCGGTAACCGATGTGCGCTTGCGCACCGTAGATTCTAAGGGTAGCCTGATAACTTCCGCCAGTAAAGAGCAACGATTATGCCAGGGCTGCGTGGGCCCATGTTTGCCTACCTTTTTGGGCGGCAAGGAAGTGGTGGATAAGAATTTAAGCTTTACCTGTAAGGCAGGGCTCCATACTCTGGTTGCGCCCTTAAGGGTAGACGGTAAGACATGGGGGTACATAATTGTAGGGCCGGTAGTTTTAGTAATGCGTAAGCCCAAAGAGCAATACCGCCAAGTAGCTGAGGAATTAGGGCTTAGCCTGGAAAGTTTCTGGGATGCGCTTTTAGAGATAAAAGTGATATCCTTTCAGGGCGCGCAGTCCCTGGTAGAATTAATTAAGGATATTGGCGAATATACCATAAGGCTGATTTATCAAAGTATGATGAAAACAAGAGAGGTGATTATGACGATAGGCTCACCTAAATTAAACAGGCTTTTAGAGGCATTATTAGATGTGGCATTTCAGGTAACCGGGGCAGATATAGGTTCAATAATGTTAGTAGATAAAAGTAAAAACGAGCTGAATATACGGACTTCTAAAGGCCTTCCAGATGCCATCGCCAAAAGAGCAAAGGTTAGATTAGGTGAGGGAATTTCCGGAATAGCCGCCAGTGAAGGGGAATCATTTTTGATAGATGATAAAATAACTGATAATAGGATAAAGCGTTATCTTAATCGGCCAAATCTACATTCTTCTATGGTTATTCCCATTAAGGTAGAAGATAAGGTTTGGGGTGTCGTAAATCTGGGAGCACTGAGGACTTCTTCGGTAAAATTTAATCAGGATAATATGGATGTCCTGAATAAACTAATCAATTTAGCCACTATCGCCATCCATCCCTAATACGCCCCTAAAGGGGACGTTTCTATTTTATAAACTTTTTTTGTTAGATTTTACCTCCTTTCACGTCTATTAATAGTAGAGAGACGTAAAAGGAGGTTTTTTATGCCAAGAAATAGGCGGTTTATACCTGCGCATGATGCTGCGTTGCATATTATATCAAGAGGTAATAATCGTTACTGTCTTTTTGCTAAGGATGAAGATAAGGTCTGTTATCTGACCGCGCTGAGAGAGTTAAAAGAAGAAAATAAGATTGATATTTTTCATTATTGCCTGATGAGCAACCATGTTCATTTGGTTGTTTGGGTACGCGCGCAACATACCTTATCCAAGTGTATTAAACAGCTTAATTTGCGGTATTTTAACTATTATAAAAAGAGTTACGGATACACAGGTTGTCTTTGGCAGGGGCGGTTTAAGAGTAATATTATTGATACTGATACCTATCTTCTGCAATGCGGTAAATATATAGAATTAAACCCGGTAAGGGCGCAAATTGTCTCTTCTCCCGAAGAATACCGTTTCAGTAGCTATTGCTATTATGCTTACGGGATTTCCGATGGGCTTATTACTCCCAGTTTAGCTTATCTTGGTTTATCTAACTCCGAAGAAAACCGAAGGAAACAATATATTGCATTTGTAGTTGATGGCAATATAATAAATTCGCGAAAGTTAAAAGCGCAGTTATTTATTGGTAGCGACTTATTCATCAAGAAATTAGAAGAATATTATGTGATAAAAAACACAAGTTTGGATCGCGGAAGGCCGAAAAAATAGAAACGTCCCCTTTATGAAGTTATCTCGCCCGCCTGAAAATAGTAGAGAGGATTTTTAATTCTTCCCTGTATTTAGTTACGGTCCGCCTGGAGATTTTGAGATTTTTTTCCTTTGTCAGATGCTGGGCGATTTCCTCGTCGCTTAAGGGATGTTTCTTGTCTTCCTGCTCAATAAGCTCTTTAATCAGCCGTTTAATGTGAGCAGAGGAGACGGATTCGCCATTTTGGTCAAGGAGGTGGCTGGAGAAAAAATCTTTTAAGGCGACTACGCCGTAGGGCGTCTTCACATATTTGTTCATCACTGCGCGGCAAACCGTAGACTCGTGCATATTTATTTTTTGGGCCACCTCATTAAAGGTAAGCGGCTTAAGGTGCGAGAAGTCTTCGGTAATTGCCTCTTGCTGGATTTGCGCCACCACTTCTACAATATTTCTTAAGGTAGTCTGTCTTTTAGAGATAGCCCGCAATAATTCCAGCGCGTTATGCAGTTTTTGGGTTAAAAATTCCTTAGCCTGGGAGTCAAGGCCGTTCTTTTTGAGCATCTGCCGGTAGGTTTCGTTGATATTTAGGTTGGGGATATCTTCGTTATTAATGGTTATTTCTAATTTATCGTCTTTTTCATCTATGGTAATATCAGGGATAATCCGCTGTGTTTCATCTGGGGAGTAGTTGCGGCCGGGCTTGGGGTCAAGTTTCAGGACTTTTTTTATCCGTGGTTCAATATTCTCTATCGGCTCTTTTAGGGCCTTGGCAATAAGGCTATAGTTTTTCTTGGCCACATCCTCCATGTGGCATTCTATGATTTTTCTCATCAGCGGGTCCTGGTCATTATTGAGCTCTAACTGGATAAGCAGGCATTCTGAAACTGTTCTTGCTCCTACACCGGCAGGCTCAAATTGCTGGATTAATTTCAGCACATTTTCTGCTTTGTCAGTGCTGACATTTAGGGCAGTGGCGATTTCCGTTAAGGTCGCCTTTAAGTAGCCGTTTTCATCTATATTGCCGATGATTTCCTGGCCGATTTTAAAGTCTTCATCAGCGTTGGTAAACATACTCAGTTGCCTAAGCAAGACATCCTGTAAAGTAACCTTTTTCGTGAGCAGGTTTAAGCGAAAGTCTAAGTTTGGCCTATCTTGGCTGTCCGGAGGGGGGAGAGGGGCTTCAGTGTTTTTCTGGGGTGGTGGGGATTCTTCCAGAAACGGGTTATCCTCCAGCTCTTTTTCAATGAGATTTTTGATTTCCAGCAGGGGCAGGGCTAAGATATTCAGCGACTGCCTAAGCTCGGGAACCAGATATCTTCTTAGTTCAGTTTTTTGCCTTAATTCCATAGCTTATAGTATAACATAAAACAATTGGGTTTTGCAACAAATTGGCATAAATTTTGCTTGACAATCTTCGTTTCTATGATATACTTAATTATGGAAAATAAGAAATTCTTAATTTCTTAAGGAGGCATTAAAGATGGTTCTACAAATAAGGCGGAATTTTCAGATTACCCTTCCGGCAGTAATTCGCAGGAGACTTGGTTTACATGTAGGAGATATCTTGGAAACCATTCTTAAAGAGGATAAAATTATCATTATCCCTAAGAAGATGATTGATGCTGGGCAGTCCTGGTTTTGGACTAAGGAGTGGCAGGAAGCAGAGAAAGAAGCCGAAGAGGATATTAAGGCTGGCAGGGTAAAGAAATTTAAGACCGTTGAGGGCCTAATTAAGGACCTTGATAAATGAATTTTATAGAGACTGCACGTTTTAAGAGGGCATATAAATCTCTGCCGGATGAGGTCAAGGTGCAGGCTAAGGAAACCTTGCGTAAACTGGCAGATAATCCAAGGCATCCATCACTTCAGGTTAAAAAAATAAAAGGCACTAATGATATTTGGGAAATGCGCGTGAGTTTGGATTACCGTATAACCTTTCAAATGATAAAGGAATGTTTTATACTGCGCAATATCGGCCATCACGATCCCACTTTAAAAAATCCCTGAATTTTGCTTGACAAAGAAGAAAAAATATGGTTTACTATATATCAGAGTTTACCAATTTGTAAACTATGTTATGCAGGAGACTACGTATGTATATACCGGAAAAAAGGCTTATCCTGAAAGTAAGGGGCGAGTTTAAAAGACGCATACCGTTTCTTTCTCGTTGGGGAATAACGCACAATAAAAAAACAAGAACGGCGTCCCCCGACCTATTGATAACAGCCAGGGATAATAATAACCAGGCATATTGTTTTTGTGTTGAGGTGAAAACAGCCGGTTACCCCCGGTATATCAGGGATGGTATCGCCATTCTAAAGAAAATCACCGGGACAAATCCTTCATATTGCCCGGTCATAGTTGTTCCGTTTATTGGCGAGCGCGGGAAGAGGATATGCGATGAAAACAATGTTGGATATATGGATTTTGGCGGGAATATAAAAATAGCGTGTCAAGGCCTATTAATTTATACCGAAGGCAAGGAGCGCCCAAAAGAGGCGGCGCCTATAAATCAGTCTATCTTTTCGCCAAAGGCGGCAAGGATTACAAAATTCCTTCTTAGCCAGCCCTATGTAGAATGGATGCAAAAAGATATCGTTGAAAGGACAGGATTGAGTAAGGGCTTAGTTTCGCGCATCATTAACAAAATGATAGAAGCAGGATACGTCATAAAAAAAGGCGAAAAATTGGCTTTAACGAACTTTGACGACCTGTTTTTTGCATGGATAGAGTCAGAGATGAGGCGGCGCGAGAGAAAAAAGAACTATTACGTATGGGCACAAAACCCGTCTAAACTAATGGAAGCATTGGCTGACAAGCTTTCCCGCAATAAAATAAAGTACGCTTTTACGCAGGAAGCAGGAGCTTCATTGGTGGCGCCTTTTGCTACGTTTGATATAGTCTCGGTCTATATCGAATCTCTTGATAAATTTCCCGAAAAATCACTCTCTGCATCCTGGGCTGATAAAGGATTTAATCTTACGGTTATAGAAGCGCCGGATGAATATATGTTTACGAGGGCACAGGACAAAGGCGGCCTAAAGGTTGTAGACAACCTTCAGCTTTACGCGGATTTAAAAAAGAACCCTCTGCGCGGCGAAAAACAGGCCGGCCATCTTCTAACACTTATTAAGAAAGAATTAAAATGAGAAATAAAGCACTCGAGGATTATTCGCCAGAACATCTGGGCAAGCTGAGGCATATACTGGCCGATATATATGCCGCGTTTGGCGGTATATCAGAAAATCTATATTTGGTCGGCGGACTTGTGCCGGATTTGTTGGTCAAAAATAAACTGCCGTACCTGAAAGAGTATTTGGGGACACTGGACATAGACCTGGCGATAAAATTTGCTGTTTCTCAAAAAGGAAAATACAAAGATTTCTATGGCATTCTACGGTCCCTGGGGTTTGAAAAACAGAAGACTGCCGATGGGCTGGATGTTATGAACCATAGCTTTATTAGGTATGAGAGCGGCTATAAACCGGTAGTCATAGATTTGATAACGGATGATAATTTCCGACCCCTGGCCGATAAACTAAAAGAGATAGCTCCTGATGTAGATGCCGTTAAATTTCGCGGGGTGTATCTGGTATTCAATGATTTTATTGTAAAGGACATTGGCCAGAACCGGAAGAAAGCAATTCAGGTAAAGGTCCCGAATATAATACCGTTTTTGACATTAAAGGCCTTCGCTTATTCGGATGAAGAAAATAGGGCCGCTAAAGATGCCTATGATATATGGTACACAATAGTTAATTTTAAAGACGGCCCGATATCTGTAAGAGAAGAATTATCGAAATACAAAAGTAATAAAGACGTCAAAGATGCTTTTAAGGCGATATACCGCCACTTTGATAGCCAAACTTCGGCAGGAACAAAAGATGTAGCCAATATCCTCGTTAAGCGATATGGATTGGGGAGAGTTCTTGCGAATAATGAAATACTTTCTCCTATTAAAAACTTAAAAGCATAATTCCGGCCTATAAAGAGGGCCGCAGTGGGGGGATTTTAAAGAATCTGACAAAATGCTGTATATAATTTGGGATTATGAAGAACAAAATAAAGAAAAAACATAGATACGGAGGATAAGAAATTAAGAATTTGTTATGATAAAGGGGTGTTTTATCCTGCGCAATATCGGCCATCACGATCCCGCTTTAAAAAATCCCTGAATTTAGTCCTGGAATTGCGCTTCCAGTATACTTTTATGATAAAATTCTCATAAGAAGGATTTAAGATGCTGTCTAAAGGTTTTATAGCGGGGTTTATCAGCGGAGAAGGGAGTTTTTCTCAATGGGTCATTAGCCGAGGAAATAAAACTTATAAAGTCTTCCGATTCTGCATTACTCAACATGAAAAAGAACTATCTTTATTGCACGAAGTTCGAGATAGCCTTGGATATGGTGTTGTTCGTAAGAAGAGTAGTCCAAAGAATAATCCCGTTTATATTGAATACATGATTACTCGTACTCGCGATTTAATCAAATTTTTTAAAGAAATTTCTCCTTTTCTTAGAGGCACAAAGAAAAATCAGGCAGAGTTATGGTATAATGACTTAACGACCTACAAATGTCTTAGTAAATAATGAATATTTATTCATAATAAATAGGGCGTTAAAAATAGGTAAGTTTAGGTAAGTAAGCCTGCGACGAGGTAAAAAATGCGGCCACGCGGCAGACCAAAAAAATACAGGATAGTGCGTCAGGACCCTAAAATCAGCCAATTTAGCCCAAGGGGAAGACCCGGTAGGCCAGACGAAATTGAGATTACCGTAGACGAATTTGAAGCAATTCGGCTAAGAGATTTTATGGGGATAAAGCAAAAAGAAGCAGCTAAGTCTATGCGCATATCTCAACCGACTTTCAGTCGAATCCTAAAGGGAGCGCGCAAGGCGCTTGCCAGCGGAATTATAGGTGGAAAAAGAATGAAGATTCAGGGAGGTTACTACGTAATCAGTTCCCACGAAGATGATCAAAAAAAGGGTTCTAAGGAGTGAGTAAAAATGGAAAAACAATTAGAAGAGTGGTATAAACTACATCAATTTCATCTCTATAGCGGTAGTTACGAAACCAAGGATCTGGCTAACTTCCTAAGCGTTGGCCCCAGAACAATCCAAAGATGGTTGAAAAATAAATCTAAGCCAAGCAAGGAGCAATTAGCGCAGATTAAGAGATATCTGGCAGAAAGAGAGTCAAAAATTTCCTTATAAACAAGCTTTTTCATTTACCGTCTAATGTCGCACAAGTTCCTATAATAGTTCTTATGTTAACTTGGGCATATTGAAATAACCCAACCTAACCCATTGTAGGTCAATAGGTTACGTTATATTGGGATTTTCCTGTGGATAAGCGGATTTTGACTTACTTTAAATTACCTATTCTTTTTGACCTTGACATTTAGAAACAGAATTTGACTTAATTTGACTTTATCTGACAGGCTAAATTGGCAGGCGCATTCAAGGGTTTTCTCTTCTGGACCAGATGTTTTCCAAGGCTACATCTATCGCTCATACGCCTCTAGAATGCCCTAAAAATGCCCCTAATCTGCGTTCTACGGGCTTTTCGTTGAGTGTATGGTGGGTGGTTTGTTGGTGTGTGTGTTGTTTGGAAGTTATAAGATAAAAAGCAAAAATATAAAAATCGAAATTGCTTTCTTTAACGAAACTGAACCTCTAAATGGGTCCCGGTAGCTAAAGCTACTTTCTCTAAAGTACGAAGGCTATAGCCCAGATAATCGCCCCCCTCTAACCTTGCGATGGTGGCTTGACTGGTATGAATCTCTTCAGCCAATTCTTTTTGAGTCAATCCTAATTTCTCTCTAAGCTTGGCAATCTTATACCCTAAAGCTAATCTTCGGCCTTCCTCTTCGTAGAATTTCTTGAACTCTTTGTCCTTGAGTTCCTCTTTTAAGACATCTTGGAAATCTAAAAGTTTCTTAGCCATTGTAAACACCTCCTATAATTCAAATTCGCCTTGACGATATCGTAGAATAAAATCTTCCATGTTTTTCTTTGCCTGTTCAATTTCCTTCTCGGGTAACTCTTGCGTCTTCTTTTTGAAAGCATGGAGTAATATAATATTTCCTTCCAGAAAGAAGAAATAAAAAATACGCACATTACCTACCTGGATCCTTATCCTTAACTCTCTAATTTTGTCTCTTACATAATCAGCGTAAGGCCGTAATAAGTTTGGGCCATGTTCTTCTAAAAGCGCAATGTAGCGCCAAATCTTTGCCCGAGATTTTTTATCCATCTGTTGAATAAAATCTTTTACTGGATAATCTCCTCTGCGAGTTGGATAAAATTTAATTTTATACATCTTCCCCTTTCAATAAAAGTATATATCAAATTTGATATATTGTCAAGATTTAATTTTGAGGCCTTTCCCCGCTTTTAAATTCTTGATGAATCTTTTGGTTACGGGCTTTTCTTTCCCTCTTTCTTTCATGGAGAGTATTTATCAGTATCTTTTAATCCTTGCTAATATTTTATCGTTATGTAATGAATAAATCCATAGTCTTTTGAAGACTGATTTATGAATATTTTTTTGTGCATATTCACAAGTATCATCGAGTTTAAACTTGCTAACAATCTCAGGTTGAAGGTCATAATATAGTAATAGTTCACATGGGTATTGAGTTTTATATGCTTTGTCAAATTTATCTTGTATCCGATTTAAGAGCGGGCAAGCAAGGAAGCCTACTGAATCTGTGTCGAAACAAGGGCCTATGAAGTCCCCGTTGCTTATACGAATTTTCCTAACAATTTTTTTTAGGTTTTGCTCTTTGGGTACATTTTCTTTTTCTATGGGGCATAAAGATAAAAGGTAGTTAAAAATATAGGGAATACTTTTTTGTCTTTTTGAAGTTGGAGCATTATTCTGAAACACTATATAAATTAGGCTATTGCCATATTTTGAGGTAAAATCTCTTTTTCCCGAACTTGGTAAATCTTTATAATATTTCCGACATAAATTAGCAATATTTAACCTTGATTGTAACCTTCTGGACATACCTTGATCTACAATCTCTGATATTTCAAAAGCTATGGTTTTACCATTCTGGCAATCTATCTCTATATCAGGTTTAGGTGGGTTACTACTTCTCATGGAAGATATCTTAAGTTTTGCAGGATAGTGCCTGACAAATTTCCTGAAAATTTTTTGTTCTAATTCTTCTTGTTTCATTTTTTCTCATAACACAAAATTCAGCGGCTTTTGGAGCGGCGAAGCCGCGGAAAAAGTCCGCTCCATCGAGTTGTTAGGCAAAATAGTTATACTTTTATTTTTAATGATACAAAAGCGTCCCTACCTGTTTGTACCCTTAAGGCCTTAAGCATTAGAATCCCTATTGACCTAGATGTAATGGCCTCTTTTATCTTCTCATTAGGTTCATCATCATCTAGAGGAATCCAAGTAGATATCGTTTGGTTTGGTCTTATAAGAGTGTCGATTTCTGTCAACTTCCCTTCCTTTCTTCCTTCAAACTTAATTTCATAGATCCCTGTATTCGCATTTTTGGCTCCAAATGGTGACGGTTTTATTTTAGAACCAAATTTAAAACCTTCCGATAATAAATAAATTGGGGTATTTGTATGGTTTCTTAGTTCAATCAATATGACCTTATTGTATGGCGGATTTGCTGAGTTTAATACCGCATCAATATATAGATTCTTGATTTGTCTTCGGGGAAATAGATATATTATTAAAAATATAACAGGGAATAGTGTCATAAATAAGCCGGCTATATCCCAAATAGCCCAAGTTGCCATGAATTTAAAAAAATTAATCATATCTTCTCATTACACTTGTTTAATTAGTCGCCTAACACAAAAATCAGCCCGCTGGAACGAATTGTTGGGGATTATTTTCAACGTTCAAATTTTGCGATTTCATAATCGCTGTATTTCTGATCCAATTTTTTCCTAAAGGCCTTCCCATACTGTTTTTCTACGCTTTCCAATTCTTTATTTAAGATTTCTTCAAGCTTATTGATTTGCTTTTGAGTTGGATGATCCGATTCTACGCCTTTTAATGTTTTATCAATTTCTTTTTCTGGCAACTCATCGGATAATATTTCTATAGGATTTAAATATTTTTCTTTCAACTTCTTCCATACTTCATCTACTTTTTCATCTTCGTGGCGAACCAAATTTTGATACCTATTGTATATCAATGCTATCGCTACAAAAATCCCTATAATTAGTACCCATTGGACCAAAATTCCCATTTCTCTAAAATTTCCTTGTAAGGATTAAATTACTTTTCCGCTAACATCTCTGCTGCTTCTTCTAGATCTTCCGGAAACACCTGCCTGCCGCGGCAGGCATCCACATAATACCCTCGTTCTTGACTATGCTGATGAGTATTGCGTGGCATACCTATCCACCAGCTCGCGGATCATCTTCTGATATTTCGCGTGGTATTGCTCTGCCTGGCGCTTAAAAAAATCCACGCTTGACTTCTTTAGAGATAGCGTAACTTTTATTGTCTCTTCCGACATAACCAACTTCTCTGGAGGTGGAAGAAAATCATTAATCCTGGTCATCTTTCCAATAGGTTTATTTGGATCAGTCATCTTTTTTTTCATAGTACTGTTCCCCCTTTCTCCAATATCCGGCGCCAAATATCCTAATCTTGCCGCCGCGGTAGGTAAATCTAACCGTTAGGATTTTACCTTCAACCTTTCCAATACAGAAAAATCTCTCCTCTTTTTTACTGTGTTTGGAGTCGGTATAAATCTTTCTTTTAGGATCCTTAAAAGCCTTTGCAGCCGTAACAAAATCAACTCCATGCTTATGAATATTGGCTAATTCTCTTTCAAAATCCCAAATAAAACTACTCGGATCCTTGTCCATATTATAAATATACCATAGAGCTGGCTATTTGTCAATACAATTATACATATAATTATACATACTACCTCTTAGCCAACATCTCTGCTGCTTCTTCTAAGTCTTCCGGAAACACCTGCCTGCCGGCAGGCAGGCATCCACATAATACCTCAACGTCGTGGCCACATCTGATGGTTCGACTACGCCCATTCGACTCACTTCGTTCGCTCAGGGCTGTCCTGAGCGAAGTCGAAGGACGCTCACCATCAGTGCTGAGCGAAGTCGAAGCACTGAATGTCCTATGGCTTTGGCTATCGGAAGCCAAACCACGGCCTTCTGGCCTGTTAGAAGTCTTGTCCCTACAGTATGCCTTAGGGCGTGTGGTGAGAGATTTGACTGTGTAGGGATAGACTCTAATGTTACATATTATACTATCCCCCTCTATTTTTGGCAATTGTTTTCAAGCGTTTAAAATAAAAGATTTTACTTGAAAACTTTAAAGTAGACATATATTTTTTAAGCTTTACATTTAGAAACAGAATATTACTTTGTCTGACAGGTTAAATTGGTGAGTATAATCCAGAATTTTTTCTTTTAATTGGCGGCTGTATTCGTGGTACTTGGTAGGATTAGTACATTTATATAATAGTAACCTAAAATTAGTGTACTCTCCCCTGCTTAAACCCTTTTTCAGGCTTTCTAGGACACCCCAGCGAGGATTTAACCTATCTACGTAGATTTTGTCCAAATCAAGGCCTTTTAAGGCCCTAAAAAGGGCTTCTAAATTGGCCTTGGTATCGGTAAACTCCGGTATCAACGGCCCTAAAAATACCCAGGTTTTGATACCTCTTTCCTGGGCAATTTTGAGGGTATTTAGCCGCTCAGAAGACTCTGAGGCATAGGGTTCTAATACCTTTTGTAGGTTTCTGTCCAGGGTAGTAATGGTTATACCTAAACTAGGGGTTTTATAGGCCTCTAAAAGGTCAAAATCACGCAAAATCAGGCTACTTTTGGTAAGTATAGAGACCTCAAGACCTGCTTCTAAAAGTATCTTAAGACACGCCCGGGAGAGCTTATATTTTGCCTCTAATGGCTGCCAGCCATCACAGATAGAGCTCATAAACACCTCTTTAGGCAACTTTATTTTACGGATCTGTTTGGCCAGGATTTCAGGGGCATTTATTTTGACATCCACAAAATAACCCCAATCTTCCGGCCTATCCTTGAACTTCTTCATATACCGGGCATAGCAATATAAACAGCGGTGGCTGCAGCCTACATAACAGTTTAGCGTAAAATCAGCAAGCTCGGACTTATTCAGGATGGTTTTACAGGGGGTTTCGCGGACCTTCATTGCCTTTGCTGTAAACTATTTTTTATCTTTTACTGCTACAAGTTCAGGGTATGAGGTCTGGTGAGATTTGGTAACTAGGTGGTGATGGTGAGGGTTTCCTCCAATACCTTCAAATCCAATTTATCCTGTTTGCGGCTGCTTGCTTTTTTATTTTTGATTAACTGGGACCTTCCCATAAAAAACGCCTTTTGCGCTCCATACCGGAAAGTCCTTTTATTTTTCCATACTTCCTCAAAAGAACAACCGTCTATAGAAGTTAAAATATCTATTCTCACCGGTTCATAACCCAACTGAATAATTTTATTCTTTTTGCTAAAATCTTTTTCTTCTAAACCCAGACTTTTAAACCCGAATTCACAAAGAGCCTTGATAACCTTTTTCGCATTTTGCGTAGACGGCTCAATTAAAATATCCATATCCTTTGTATATCTGGGCTCAGCATATAAAGAAAAGGCATATGCGCCTACAATACAATATCTTACTCTATTTTTATTGAATAACTTTAATAACTCTGCAAAGTCTTTTTCTATTCTCACGGCTTAGATTCCTTTTTATTTTATAATAAAGCTCCCTTAAGAATTGAACTGTATCAAGCTTCTCTTGCCAAGACATAGCCCGATAATAACTATGGTCAAATTCTTCTGCTTCTTTAAAGGAACGTGCTCGATGTATCCAAATTTTTTTTATCATTGTATTGCGTGACTCCATTTGATATTATTTTAATACAGCCGTCGTGTTACGTCAAGAAAAATTCTCTCTTCCGCTTGAGCAGATACAGGTTTAAACCCAGGCTACGGTTGTGGATAACTTAAAATAAAAAAACCACTTAAGATTTTCCTAAGTGGTTGATTTACAATAGGTTAGGTTAGGTTAAATTAGACATTTTATCAGTAACTTCTCTGATACGCTCACAATGAATCTTTATTGTAGCCAATCTATTTCTTATGCCTTCCCAGGCATGGCTTTGTGCAAATTCATGTTCTAACAATTCCAAATTTCCCTTGATAGTAAGGAGCGGATTATTGATTTCATGGCTTAAGGTCAGGATGGTTTCAGTTATTGCAGCAAGCCTATTTTTTTCTACCTGTTCTTGTATCATACTTATAAGCATTTTTCTACCTACGATTATACCTAGTAAAAAGATTACCATTGTAATAAACATTATGTATCCTATTTCACCTATAAAAATTTCTAAAGAAGAAATCTTAACTGCTAACAGATAAACAAAAACTAAAAAAGGTATTACTCCTGAAAGAGATAGCATAGTATTGAAATCGCGTCTTTTCTTTAATATGGATTCTTTAATTTCCATATTTACTCCTTTCCTTTGTGAATATCTTTAATTTCTACATTTTTATTTTTGAGGTACTCCAATGTTCTATTAACCTCTGCTTCATCACCTTCAAAAATTAATATTGCCCAGCCGGTGTCTGTAGAGAAGGAGGCCTCTAGAATATTCAAGACGATATCAAATTGTTTGCAGATATTACAGATTAGGGGTTCGTCTTTCAATTTGCTGGGAAATAGTAGCTCTGCTTTTATCTGCATATTTTTAGTATTATCAATGTAACCAAATAAACTAATATACCTAAACTGAAAGACACTATAAAGTACCCTAATATTACCGGCAAGAGCATCCAACCTTGCCGGACAACCTGCCAATCAAGATGCATTATAGCAGAACCCACCTTAATTGCCAGCAGAAATGTTACAATACTTAACCAGGTGTTGGTAAGAAGGCTTCCTAATAGGGCACTGGCGCGATTAACCCTAAAAAGCAGTGCTAAAAATAAGGCTGCAAGCGGTCCTGTCCCAGGGATAATTCCTAAAAATACCCCCAGGCCAAATCCCAGGGCTATCCTTTGCGGAGAATCATTTATCTTGAATAGCTTTATATAAAGCAGTCTAAAAAATTCTCTTCTCTTCATCCTCAAGTATGCGTTTTAATATTTTTCCGGTTGTATTTTTTGGCAAGGAGGCCCTAAATTCAATATATTTGGGTATCTTGTAAGGCGCTAATCTCTCTCTTAAGTATTGAATAATTTCATGCTCTGCGGTAAGTTCATTATCCTTTAAAACCACAAATCCTTTAGGGACCTCACCCTTATGCATATCCGGTATTCCGATAACTGCTGCCTCTTTTATTTTTGGGTTCTGATAAAGCACTTCTTCTATCTCGCGCGGATAGACATTTAAGCCGCGCACATTAATCATTTCTTTTTTTCTTCCCACAATGTAAACATAGCCGTCTCGGTCAAACTTTGCCATATCGCCAGTATAAAGCCAATCATCCTTTAATGCCTCTTGAGTTGCCTGCCCCTGCTTATAGTATCCCTGCATCACATTAGGGCCTTTTACCAGTAACTCACCAACCTGGCCTGGTTCAAGAATATTGTCTTTATCATCTACGAGCTTTAATTCAATGTTCTTTGATAAAACAACTCCTATGGAACCGCCTTTTCTTATACCTCTTAATGGATTTAAGGTTACAACCGGCGATGCCTCAGTTAAACCATAGCCCTCTAATAAAGGTATACGGAATCTCCTCTCAAATCCTCTGAATGTTTCTACAGGAAGCGCAGCCGCGCCGCAGAGACATATCTTTACCGGATTAAAGAATTTAATCAAAGGGCTGTTAAGTATTTTGGGCAGTTTTATATCTTTTAAAATATTATAAATTGAAGGTATGCCTACAAATATGTTCACCCGATTTTTCCTAATCGCTCTGATTATACGCTTAAATGGCCTTACAGATTTCATAATCACAATTTTAGCTCCAATTAGTAAAGGTAAGTTCATACAGACAGTGGCGGCAAAGGAATGGAACAAAGGTAGTATGCAGATAAGCGTATCTTTATAAGTTGCCCTTATAGCTTGTGCAGAATCCATGGCATTAGAAATGAGATTATAATGTGTAAGCATCGCGCCTTTGGGGTGACCGGTAGTGCCTGAGGTGTATAAAATTACTGCTAATTCCTGCGGGGCAACAAAAACTTCACCAAGGACTTGCAGATTGTCTTTCTTAAGTTTATTAAAATCCATAATGTTTTCTTTTGTAGGAACCGGATTGATACTGATAATGTGCTTTAAATTATCTATTCTAAGCCTTAACTCCTCAGCCATATCTAGATATGCGCGGGAAGTAATTACGCAGAGTGCCTGGCTATCCTGTAAAATGTATTTTGCCTCCTCTATTTTAAACATGTAGTTAATGGGGACAACTACAGCCCCTGCCTTTAAAATCGCATAATAACTTATAACAAATTCCGGGCAATTATCTAAAAATATAGCTACCCTGTCTTGTTTTTTTATTCCTAAATTAATCAGGCCGCAAGCAATGCGATCGGCCAAATCATCAAGTGCCTTATAACTTATCTTTTTCTGGCCAAAGACAATGGCTGTATGATGGGGATGGCCCCTGGCGCTTATGTTTAGTATCTCTCCTAAGTTTTTAGGGATCATAAGTGAGGCCATAAGTTATGGAGCTATATATTAAAGATAATCTAAGCGACATAACTTATAAGGCCGAAGTTATCCGCCACGAATCTTGGCGGGTTCAATTCATCCGCCAAAGTTCTATGGCGGACTCATCGAAGGTTTTATGTGTATACCGGCAAATCTCTCCGAGCCATAAGATTCCTGGATCCAGCCGTTATACAAGCCATGTTTGTTCATCAATTGCTTTGCTTCTTCGTATTCCTGAGACGTTATCCGACGAGAAATCTCTTTAAACTGAGAAGCTTTGTAATAAGGGCAATACTGGCTCATTAAACTGATATATGTATCTTTTGAAATTTCCTCACTGATAAATTTCATAATTTTATCTGTTCCAGAGATGTTATCTGGCAAGACCAGATGCCGGATAATCAGGCCTCTTTTTATTATACCTTCGGCATCGATTTCTGCAACACCTACTTGACGCTGCATCTCTTTTACTGCCTTCTGGTTATATTCAGAGTAATCTTTGGCATTAGAGTATCTTAAAGCCATTACTTTGTCTGCATAGCGCATATCCGGTAGATAAATATCTACTATTCCATCGAGCAATTTAATAATTTCAGCTAATTCATAACCACCAGTGTTATATACAAGAGGAATTTTTAATCCTTTATTAATAGCTAACTCTAATGCCTTAAGTATCTGCGGCATAACGTGTGTGGGCGTAACCAGATTTATATTGTGGCAGCCCATTTTTTCTAATTCCAGCATAGATTTAGCTAATTCTTCAGAATCAACCTCTCTGCCCTGCCCTAACTGGCTGAATTCATAATTTTGGCAATAGACACAAGCCATATTACAATAAGAAAAAAAGATAGTGCCTGAGCCGTGCGTTCCCGATATAGGCGGCTCTTCTCCGTGGTGCGGCATACAACTACAAATGCGAGGCTTAAGTCCAGTCTTACAAAACCCTTTTTCATCTTTCAGGCGGTTTACCCCGCACTTACGCGGACATATGCAGCAGGACTCTAATAGCTTAAAACCCTGCTCAATAATTTTTTGCAGTTTGCCATTCTGGCAGGAATTTAGATATGACGGATAGCTATACATATTATTTACCCTTTAACTCTTGCGCATAAATTTGTCTTATCTGATTAAATATAGTAAGATAAGCTTGTGTTTTATAATCGGGATATGTCCAATCCCATGCCCTAAAGGATTTATTTTGATAAAAGAGCGTTACCTCGGCATAAATTCCTTTACCTAAATATATACGGTGTTTGTAGTCTTTGGTAGAGGCAAGTATCAGCTTAGAAAGGTCAAGATATCCGGGGTCTATATTAATCAAACGCAAGCCCATTCTAGATAATCTCTTCTCTAATTTATCGGTGTAGATTTTTATTTTGGGAAGATTTTGCGGCAGGATGAGGCCTTTAAAACTAATAAATTTTCGCCGAAGATTCTTACCAAATTCTTTTTCATAATAGTCGGTATGTGTAAAAGCTAAGGTTTGGCTTTCAAAATCTATTTTGCCAAAATGTTTTTCTAAAACACCCTTGGTTTTATTAAATATACTTTCTTCTTTAAAAATAAAAGCAGTAATTAATTTGGCAGGGGCATGTTCAGTTATCTTGCCCATTTTTATTCCGCAGGAAATCCTATAGGCATGACAATAAGAGGGATTGTTTCTCTATCTAATCTTAGCAGGCGCTTGACACTATCATCGCTAAAAGCACCTACCTCCACAGTGCCCAAGCCTAAGTTAGCAACAGCGAGGTAGGCATTTTGGCTGGCATGACCAGCCTCCATATGAACATAGCGTTCTCCTCTTGTCCCATAACGAAAAGTGGTGCGTTTTAAGACCGCAGCAATAACCAATGATACAGGTGCCTGGGCAATAAAATCCTGGCCCAGGCAGGCGAGAGATAACTCTTTTCTTAAGTCACCTTCTATAATAATTTCCAGAGAATGCTCATCAATAAGGTAATGATAAACCCCTTCCTTTAGTTTATCCACTGAATTACGTCCCACAACGATGTAGAGTTCTAAAGCATAAGTTGCTCCTGCAGAAGGTATTGTTCTAGTCGCACCAGTTATAGAGTCATATTTTTTTCCACAGGCTGCCCAAAGGATGCTCGATATATCATCTAAATTTAAGATTTTTTCTTTAAATAAGCGGCAGGAATAACGTTTTTCTAACAAGGATTCAAAATTTTCCTCTTTAAAATGCGCAGGTTTTAATTTTATCATTGTTTCTTTATCCCGACACCGTAAACCAGCGGCTTTTAAGTGAGGGGATGAAGGTGGGTCGGGATTCCGTCCCAGGGAATCTCGGGCTAAAGCCTCGAGTGGGACTCCATTTGCGTAGATACTGGTAGAGAAGTTTATAAAAAGAAGTAAGGCGCATAAGATTTTTGCAGTCATAACCTCTCTTTAAAACCTTAAGGATTGTGGGGTAAGAATTGGCTTACGTATTGGGCTATTTTATTGCGCTGGCTTTCTGTAATTGCATTAAAGAAAATGGCGATATTGAAACCTCCTTCTTTGTCTTCAGTCCTTACTATCACGCCTTTACACTCAACAATACGGTCAGTTTTAGCATTATCACTTATGATAGGCAGGTCTAATTTAACCATAACCCTAGTAAAAGGAGGGATATATCTGGTCAGGTGGCAATAAGCACCCACACAACTTATATTTTGGGTAGTAGTGGCGAAGTCATATCCATTGGCTGCTATTTTAAGTGGTAACCGCTGTTCTATGCGTGGGTATTGCCTTCTTTCGGCTCCTATATTTTTATTCATTTTTTCTCTTCCTTAGATTTGATTTTATAATTACGCCAGCATTTTTTTGTGCAATAAAATTTTCCATCGCGGTAGTAGCGTTTTAACTTCTTAATTGGTTTACCGCAGGCCAGGCAATTATCCTGCTTCTCAACCGTGGGTTTGGTCTGTGCTACAGTGGCTGTGGCCATTATATTCCTTCCGCTGCCTTCATATCAATATAATCTGAAAGATAATTTTTCTCTCTGGGATCTAATTCTAAGAACTCTACGCCTAGCCGACATCTGTCTGAATGAGATAAGGGTGATGACCAAGCTATGCGGCCAATGGGCCTTAAGACCCTAGATAAGATATCAAGTTCAAGCGCAAGTGTAGTGTTAGGTGCGATAAATTCATTATTGGTAAAACCTAATCCGCCTAAACTGATGTCGTTAACAATAGTATTATTAAATTTGGGTGTGCCTCTAATTTGATAATGTAGCGGTATTCTTAAAGGTATCCGAGGGAAACGCCTTTTTTCTTCTAAGCCCATTATCTTAGCCCTCCTAAGCTACAGAGAAGCCGTGGCTTTTCTCCCCTCAAAAAGGAAATATAACATATATTAATAAAGATGTCAATACCTTCCCACCTTCATCACACCGCGTAGGTGTGTGTCATCACACCGCGTAGGTGTGTGTCATCACACCGCGTAGGTGTGTGGGGTAAGGAGTTTTTTTATCGCCTGTTTTATTATCAGAAGAGGCACATTCTCTACGATTTTTGTTTTACCAATCCCTTTAATAAGCACAAATCTATTTTTAAGACCCGCGAACTTCTTATCGCGGTAATGCGCTTTTATAGTATCCTTGAGAGCCACCTTTTCTATTTTTACGGGCAACCCTACTTTCTTTATGAGACTTTCTATTCTTTGAGCTGTCTTAGGATTAATAAGATTAAGAGCTTTGCTTATCTCTGTTGCCACAAGCATCCCTTGCGCTATGGCTTCACCATGATTATAAACTTTATAATTAGCTGCTGCCTCAATGGCATGGCCGATGGTGTGGCCAAAATTTAGAATCGTGCGTATCCCCTTCTCTTCCCTTTCATCGCTACTTACAATATTAACTTTGATAGAGCTGCAGCGCTTAACAATATACTCAAGACACAATTCACGACGCGCCAAAATATCTTTGTATCTTGCCTCTAAATAATCAAAAAGTTGCTTATCCTTTATTATTGCGTATTTTATTACCTCAGCTAAACCAGAACGCATCTGCCTTTGGTCTAAGGTCTTAAGAAATTTTACGTCACTAAGCACAAGCCTGGGCTGATAAAAAGCCCCGATTAAGTTTTTGCCTTCTACTAAATCCACCGCAGTTTTCCCGCCGATACTGGAATCCACTTGAGCTAATAGAGTTGTGGGAACCTGTAAATAAGGAACTCCCCGTTTATAAACAGAGGCAACAAACCCTGCTAAATCTCCAATTACTCCGCCTCCAAAAGCAACAATAAATATTCTCTTTGCCTCATCGTAATGCGCAAGGTCCTTGATTATTAAAGAAGCTCTCTCTATGGACTTGCTTTCTTCTGTATCAGGGACTAGTTTAAATCTTACGCTAAGGCCTGATTGTTTAAGCGATTTTTCTAAAGAATTACCATATCTATTTTTTATAGAGGCATTGGTAATTACATAGGCGTCGCGGCCAATGTTTAATTTAGAAATATACCTGCCTAAGCGGCCTAATATATTGCTGCCGACAATGATATCATAAGAACGTTTTTTTAGCTCAAGCCTTATAGTTTTCATTTTAAAGCGATACTCCCAGCATTTTCAATATAATTCCTACCACAGGCCAGACTATCTGATTAAAAACTCCCATCCAAAGAAACAATATTAAAATTATAAAACCAAAGGACTCAATACCGGCGTATCTTGAGGCAAAAGGCTCAGGAAGCATCCCCATTAATATTCGGGAACCGTCTAAAGGCGGAATAGGTATAAGATTAAAAACACCTAACACAACATTTATGGCAATTAAGTTTATGATGAGAAAATTTATGGGTAAATGCACCAACCTAACGAGAATTGATAAAACAAAGGCAAAAATAAAATTTGCTAAAGGCCCGCTTAATCCTATCCAGATAATATCCCTTTTGGGGTTATTTAGCGCCCGGTAATTAATCGGCACAGGTTTTGCTGCACCAAATACAAATCGTCCACCCGTGCTAATAAAAAGAAATAGAGGCATAAGGAATGTCCAGACAAAATCTATGTGGGCTAAAGGATTAAGGGTCAATCTTCCGGAATATTTGGCAGTGTTATCGCCTAATTTATAAGCTACCCAGCCATGAGCGTACTCATGTACACTCATAGCTATGATTAATAATCCAAAAGATAACAGGAATGAAAAAAGCAGGCTAAACATTTTTAGTCTAATGTCTCCGATTTAATTTGTCTTCTGTAAGTTGAGAGACCTCGGTTGATTCTGGAACAGAGATTTTTTTCACAAATTTCTTATGTACCCAGCCAAAACTGTTATCAACTGGCTCAATCCTATACCAATCCCCTTTATCAGCAACGATATTTATAATTTGGTTTTTATTAGCTTTGCCTATTATCGGGCAAGACTCGTTCGGGCTAAGACGTATATTTACATTGTCTTTGGCTACAATAGCTGTTTTGCCATCGCTATTTGAAACTAAGTTCTTTTTGATAAACGAAGGCGCAGATTTGGGTAATCTAATCTTATACCATTCATAAAATAGCGAAACTACCTCTACCCTGTCGTTTTTCTTCAAGGCGCATATTATTTCTGAACTAACTGTTGCATCTGAGCGCACATTTATGTTATCAGCATTAATCTTACCTTGAAATGACAAAGATTCTTGGGCAGAGGAAATATCAAAAGAGAATAAAATTAGCAATGTTAAAAGACTAATCTTCCTGCTTAGTTTCCAGCGCATATTTTATTGTTTTTTATCTTGACTGCGGGCAGCGGTCGCTTTGGCGGTGGTTTGCTCTTTGACTTCAGTAGTTTTGGCTTCTGTAGTGGCAGGGGTTAGCCCTTCAGGAGCAACAACTTCTGCTTTTTCTACCTTTTCTTTCTTAATTTTGATTCTTAAGGTCTTGATTTTAGGCAGGCTAAAGACACTATCCCCTTCTTTCCACTGGCCTTTTTCCATCATCATCTTTAAACGCTCTGCGCGTTTCAATACCGAACGATGTTTTTTATCCTTTTCAGATAATTTTAGGGACGGATGTATAGACATAATTCTTATAACCTCCTTATATAGCAATCTTTATAACGTTTTTTAAGTTCGGATAATAAGGACTGAGCTATTTTTCTACTTGGGAAATTTCTCACGTATAAGACCGTATAACTTCCCTTATTCAAAATTAAAGGCGCCAGACCCTTTTTTCTTAATAACTCAGCTTCTTTTTCTGCATATGTCCTTGTTTTGTAACTGGCTAACTGAATAATGTAATCCTCTTTTTTTGGTGTTTCTGGCTCTTTCACAGTTTCTTCTCTGGCCTTGATTTGTTGGACCTGTTCTATTGGTATGGATGAGCTCATTGACAGGCCTTTTCCTCTTTCTACACCTAAAGAAAATGAGATTATACTTGTTATTACAATGCCGATAATTACAAGAAGCGTCTTCTCATAATAACGAATGTAAGCCAAGAATGTCCTGTCGGCTTTATATCCGCTTAGCCGAGCAGAAACCCCTGATTCCGAAAACAGCTCAAACTGAGAATTATTTTGTTTTTCCATAATGGAAATTAAATATTTTTATATTTATTATATCTTTTGTTTACTCAGTTTCAAGTAATTTTTCGTTTTTATCTTTTTTATTGCTTTTAAAAAGGCTTCCACAACCTTGGGATCAAACTGTGTGCCGCTTTTCTTTTTAATTTCCTTTATTGCCGCCTCTATGTTCATTCTCTCCCGGTAAGGCCTGCCATATACCATAGCTTCAAATGCATCTGCAACTGCCATAATGCGCGCGCTTTGGGGGATCTGACCTTTTTTAAGCCGCGAAGGATATCCTGTGCCATTGTATTTCTCATGATGGTACATTATTATAGGAATAACCGGCTTTAGTATCTGCAGGGGCCTCAAAATCTGCGCTCCTTTAGCAGGATGACGTTTGATAATGTTATATTCCTTGGTAGTCAGTTTTGTTCTTTTTGTGAGTATCCCTACTGGAATATCTATTTTTCCTGCATCGTGTAGGAGACTGGCAAACTTAAGACTCTCAATCTGTTTCTCATCCAGATGCATCTGGTGTCCTATTGCTGCAACTAATTTACTGAAGTAAGGCGAATGAGTGTATTCTTGGGGCACGCGGGTATCTAACAATATTACCAGCGACTTGATACTTCCCAATACAATTTTTTGCTGTTCTTCATAAAGCTGTAGATTCTTTATGCCAATTATTGCCTGCTGGGCTACTGTGAGCAGCAGTTCTTGTTCGTAAGCACTAAAAGGAATTTCATTTTTATTACGCTTTAAAATAACTATCCCTATTATGTCTTCGCAAATCAAAGGGATACCTAAGAGATTATCTCGCCGTATAGAGGTAAGTGTTTTTAGCATTCTTTTTTCTATTCCATTTGAGAGCTTTATCTTTTTATCAATTAAATATCTTTTTCTCTCACTCACCTGGCATTTTAATAGAGAATATTTTTTTGTCGGGTCTAACAAAAGAATCAAACAACATCTAGCATTAAATATTTGACAGAGAAGCTTTGCCAGACGGCTAACCAGGTTTTTCAATTCATAAGTAGAATTAACCAGGCGAAATACGCTATGGATAGAGGAAATTAAGGATTTATACTTTTTCGTAGGGGTTAAATAATTTTTTGTATTCATCTAAGGCATACCTATCTGTCATTCCCGCGATATAATCACAAACTACTCTCCTTGTCCCGTCTTTGGATATTCTTTTTTGTGTCTCACCGGGAAGCTGCGCGGGGTTAGCAACATATACTCCAAACAATTCCTCTATGAACCGCTTTGCCTTAATGCTCATTCTTACTACCCGATAATGATAGTAGAGTTTTTCCATAAGAAAATTACGCAGGGGCTTTCTTAACTTTAAGATTTCTTTGCTAAAAGAAACGACTTTTGTGTTTAATTTCTTTACATCCAGATAATTCTTGACCTTTAAGCTACGGAGGTTCTTTTCAGTTTGTTGAATTAAATCTGTTACCTGTAAATCAATCAAAGACCTTATAACCAGATATTTCTTCATATCGGTATCTATTTTAGCATAAGTTTTAGTGATATTTCTATTTATATTATTCCAGATAGCTAAATTTTCTAAATCAGATTCTTTTATTAATCCCGAAGTAAGTCCGTCATCAAGGTCATGATTATCGTAGGCTATCTCATCGGCAATATCTACTATCTGTGTCTCCAGCGAAGGCGACCCTTTTAGAGGAAACTCTTTGACTTTAGCTACTCTATCAAATGCTGAGGAATGCCTGACAATCCCCTCCCTTACCTCCCAGGTTAAGTTTAATCCGGGAAAATCAGGGTATCTTGCCTCCAGATAATCAACCACTCTTAATCCTTGTAGATTATGGTTAAAACCACCGTGCCCTTTCATTAATTCATTGAGAGCTTCTTCGCCAGAATGCCCAAAAGGCGTATGGCCAAGGTCATGGGCAAGGGCTATTGCCTCAGTTAAATCCACATTTAACCTAAGGCTCGATGCGATGGTCCTGGCAATTTGAGCCACTTCTATAGTATGGGTGAGCCTGGTGCGGTAATAGTCACCCTCATGATTTACGAATACCTGAGTTTTGTATTCTAATCTTCTAAAAGCTGCGCTGTGTATGATTCTATCGCGGTCCCTCTGATATACAGACCTATAGGGATGCTCTTTTTCTTTGTAAACCCGGCCTCCTGTATTATAGCTTTTAGCGGCATATGGCGCAAGGAATTGGTCCTCGAGCTCTTTAATTTGTTTTTGATTAAGCATTTTTTTTTAGCTGTTTATATAATTCATCCAGAGATTGGGAAATTATCTTAGTGCCGCTGACAGTAGTCATAAAGTTTGTATCACCCCTCCAGCGCGGGACTATATGTATATGCATATGTCCAGTAATACCCGCACCGGCACTCCTTGAGATATTTATTCCGATATTATACCCTTCTGGTCTTAATACTTTATCTAAGAGCCTTTTTGTTTTCTTTAAAGTTTGAAATATATCTTTCGCCTCAAGGTCCCCTAACTGTGCAATATCCTTTATGTGCCTTTTAGGAGCCACCATAATATGTCCATTATTGTAAGGAAAAATATTTAACATAGCAATGGAATATTTGGTTTTAAATATAACATAATCACCTTTGATATATTTTGCAGCTTTACAAAATATACAGGCCTTTTGTTTTCCGCCAATCTTTTTGGCGGAGGCCTTTATGTAATCAATCCTCCAGGGCGCCCAGAGCCTATCTACCTTCATATTTTTATGAGCCTTGCCTCTATTTTATCACCAATCTCTATTATACCGTAAGAATTGTAAGGAGAAAATATCTTATCCGTAGGGCTCCCCGGATTAAAAAATAGAATATTGCCTTTTTTTTCATTTAGGCCACAGTGGGAATGGCCAAAGATAATTAAATCTACATTATCGTTTTTAAAAGCCAAACCAAGAAAATCAATTAGCCTATGAGGCGGGCCATATCCATGCATTAGCCCAATTCTATAATTTCCAACTTCAATAATATCCTTTTCAGGCAGATTCTTTCTTACCTCATTAGGATCCATATTACCCCAGACCGCTTTTACATTATTACAGATGCTTTTTAATTTATCTAAGACTGATAAATCTATAAGGTCTCCCGCATGAATAATCAGCTCAGATTTTTTGAATTCTTCTAATATCTTCTGTGGTATTTCCTTTGCCCTATCCGGTATATGTGTATCTGAAATTACGCCAATCTTCATACTATCACCCTGGGTTTAGAGAATAGGTCCAAGAGTTGATTTACGTAATTTAAGTCCCAAGTCCAGATTTTCTCTTCTAATGCGCGCAATTTTGTATTTGTATCTATATCTTGAAGCGTTATTATAATTTTTCTTTGAAGTTTGTGACGATATTTCCTGCATTCCTTAGCAAATTCTGCAATATATTCTTCAGTAAGTAAATCTTGTTTAAACCCCATTATCCAAAGGCTATCGCTTGAGCGGCCAATCAAACCACATTTTAAATTCCTATTATTAAATTCCAAAGCTTTAATTTCCCTGAAATGATTGAGTCTTATCTTTTTCCTTTCAATTTGCACCATTTCGTTTTCAAAAAGATTTAGAACCTCAAACATTCTTTCCAGGATAGGCTTTTGCGCGCTCAAAAGAAAATCCTGAATCATCCCCTCAATATTTTCCCTAAAAAATGCCTTTTGGTTTCTGGCATCGAAAGTCAAGGAATGTAACTTTTCCTGATAAACAAACCTAATCCAGAAGCCAAAGACCCTGTCATTAATTTTTAGAAAGTCGCCATTACGCGTGATAGTATCAAGTTCCAGCAGATGGTTAATTCTGCTCAGCAGTTCCTTTTTCTGTTTTCGTAAAATATGAGCGATGTCTTTGATTCTGTTCTGGCCACTTGCGATTAAATACAGAATACATATGTAATCATTGCTATAATCCGAATCCAGAAAACGCTTAAAATAGTTAGAAAATCTCTGGTTTAATATTCCTGAAGGCAAAAAAAGCAAGTTCTCAACAGTATCTGCTACATTTATCTTATCAGCTTTTTTCAAGGCATTGGCGATAACCTCAAGATACATCGGATAGCCGCCGGTAAAATGAATTATAAAATCCTTTAGGCCGCAATTTAAATCTAAACCTTGTAGTTTATAATCCAGATACTGCTCAGAAGTTCTTATATCAAACGGCTCAACCGTCACTACCTCAAAATTGCCAAATAATAGAGAAAGCTGCTTAGACAGTATTGCCCTGGTTTTACATTTTAAGGAACTGGCAATAATATATAACGTATTCTTCTGAGAGATGAGCAGTTTGGACCATTGCCGATATAAGCTTTTAAACCCCAGATTTTCCAAGTTCTGAAATTCATCAAATATCACTACGCAGAATTTACCAGTTTCCTGATTTATTATGTCAGATAATGTAAGCAGCTCTGTGAAGATATCGGTAGTCTTTCTTCTATTAACAGCGCTTAAAATGTCACTAATTTTTTCAATTGTTTTAGGAATATATTTCTTAGAATTTTTTATCAAAAAATCAATATCTTCTTTTAAGGGTATTGCGCTATTAATTAAAAAATTATATAGCAAGACTCCAATAAATCTTTTGACAAAAGAGCTTATTGATTCCGGCCTAATTTCTAAATAGATTAGAATAATCCGATTATCATAAAATTTGTTTAGAAACTTAAATATTATGGTTGTCTTTCCTATCAGCTCATCGCCGATAAGGGCAACGTTCTGGCGATAACCATCCTTTATGCCGCTTACGCGTTTTTCTAAAATTTCCAAATAAGACTGTCGGTCAAAGAAATTATCTTTTATCACGGCAAATAAAAAATGGGGTTTTGTGCAAGGTAACCTTTTCTTATTTCAAAATATAAATAAGTATTTTTATCCCTGCCTGCTTGGCCTATTTTAGCAATAGCTGTGCCCTTTTGCACGCTATCACCGGCCTTAACAAACACCTGTGAATTTCTGGCATATACAGTAGAAAAACCATCACTGTGCTCTATAATTATAGTCTTTCCAAACGCTCCAAAATTATCTGCATAAAAGACAACTTTTCCGCTACGCGAGGCTACTACACTTAAATTATTATATGGTTGTATATTGATACCTTTGTTGAGCATATTATTAAAAGTTTGTCCAAAGGTGCTAATTACCCTGCCTCTGTTAGGCCAGATAAAATCATCAGAATAATCTCTGCTCGACACAGATAATTTTTTTTGACGGTGAGGAATAAATATAAGCTGATTTACTTCTACTTTTGTGATATCAGAGATACGATTAATTTGCACCAGTTCATCTAAATCCACATTATACATTTTGGATATTCTCCAAAGGGTTTGGCCTTTTTCTACCCGATGATAAATACCCGGAACCCCCGGCGCCAGAGGAGGGCGGACTGAAGGTGCAGTGGCGCAACCACTTAAGAATAACAGACCACAGACCAAAGACCACAGACCAAAGACCAATATAAATGATTTAAAATTTAAACGCATAGTCCCTCACACTAAACAAAAACAATGTAGTTCGGGATGATTTTCTCGCTTCGCGAGAAAATCAAGCGGGCGAAGGGAATTGAACCCTCCTATCCAGCTTGGGAAGCTGGTGTTCTACCGATGAACTACGCCCGCAAGCACTCCTCCATTAATTTAATAGAACAGTATTTACCGCACATTGTGCAGACATCTAACAGATGCGGCCTTGATGAAGTTCTATAATATTTTGCTTTATCAGGGTCTATAGATAGTTTAATCTGTCTCTTCCAGTCGCGCCTCTTACGCGCCAGAGACATTTCTTTATCCCATTGAATGGCTGATTTTATTTTTTTCACTATGTCAGCAGCGTGCGCAGCAATTCGGCAAGCAATCACACCTTCTTTTACATCACTAACAGACGGATGCCTTAGGTGTTCCGACGGAGTAACGTAACATAGAAAGTCAGCGCCAAAACTGGCTGCCAAAGCCCCACCAATGGAGGAGCTGATATGGTCGTAACCTGAAGCTACATCAGTAACTAAAGGGCCTAAAACATAGAAAGGCGCGCCCCGGCAAATCTTTTTTTCTAAAGCAATATTTTTTTCAATTTGATTTAAAGGCACATGGCCCGGCCCCTCAATTATTACCTGCACATTTCTCTTTCTTGCGCACAAGTTGAGTTCTCCTAATATCTTAAGTTCCGAAATTTGTGCCTTATCTGTAGCATCTAAAATTGAACCGGGCCTTAAGGCATCGCCTAAACTTAAGGTTACATCATACTTATAGGCGATATCTAAAATTTTATCAAAATATTCATAAAAGGGATTTTCCTTTTTATGGTATGTAATCCAGCTGGCGAGGATTGCTCCGCCCCGAGAAACTATATCCAAGAGCCTTCTATTATTTTTTAAAATATTTAAACTTTTTTTTGTTACTCCGGCATGGATAGTAAAGAAATCTATACCCTCACTTGCCTGCGCTTCTAAAATATCCAAAATATCATCAATATTAAATTTTAAGAGGTTCTTTTTACTTCTTTGGGCATTTACCGCTATTTCATAAACAGGGACTGTGCCCACAGGCACAGGCGAATACTTTAAAATCCGGTTTCTTATCTTTCCAAGATTGCCGCCCACGCTTAAATCCATAACTGTATCTGCGCCGTATTTTACAGCAGCATCTAATTTCTTTAATTCATCTTCGAGCCGGTATTTATCAGTGGAGGTGCCAATATTTGCATTTATTTTTGTCCTCAGGCCAAAACCAATACCGCAAGGTTTCTTGAGCTTATGTTTTTTATTTAATGGTATAACCAGCCTGCCTGATTTAATGAGCCTTAAGACTTGTAAAGGACTTATTGCTTCATCCCTGGCAATCCTTTTCATTAATGGAGTTAAAGTATTATTCTTGGCGTATTCTAATTGTGTGGACATAAGATTGCTCTGCAGACAGCTACCCTTTCTGCACCGAAAGCTCTCACCTCATTTATATTACTTTGATTAATCCCCCCAACCGCAAAAAATGGTATCTTGATTTTTGCTTTCAGTTCTTTAATTAAATTTAATCCTATTGGTTTATATTCTGGCTTTAAGGAAGTAGCAAACACTGGCCCAATCGCTATATAATCCGCTCCTCTTTTTTGGGCAGCGAACGCTTGTTTTAAATTATGGCAGGAAATACCAATGATTTTATCTCTACCTAAAACTTTCCGCGCTATTTCTATTGAGACATCATCTTGTCCCAAATGTATTCCGTCGCTATTTACAATCTTTGCCACATCCAGATAGTCGTTGATAATGAATACGCACTTAGTATTTAATAATGATTTTTGCAAAAGAAATGCGTTTTTTAAAATATCTTCTTTCTTTGATTCTTTGTCTCGATACTGAATAATATCAGCTCCACAATATTTTATACTCCGCGGCCTAAAACCGCGCCCTTTAGGGTGCGGATGAATTGTGGCCGCTTGAGTATTCCGCCCATAGGAACCCCAGAGGCTTATAGCCCAGGTGGGCTCCATTCTCTTGACTATGCTGGATAAAGGCTGATTCCTACCTATTTTTTTATCTACGATTACATAGAGATAGGATTTTTCCAGTAGCTTTTTTTTCAATCTCATATATGTCGTATCTTGCCCTCTTAAATTTTACAGCAAATTTTATATTTATGAGTTTACTGAATTCCTCTAATACCCTGATAGACTCTTTTACGCGTTGTATATTAGCAGAGAAAATATCGCTAAGATTTTTTCTTTTTAGCTCACCCAGATAAATATCCCTTCCTACATCTTCATGGCTTCTCCTGGTCTTTAGTAAATCCGGCAGGCTAACAGGCAAATATTTGATAATATCATCAATCCGATGTCTTATTGTTTTAAAATCAGAGGTTAGTTTGCGGTTATTGAGTATAAACCTGGTTATTTCTTCGCAGACACGCAGGCCTTCCTTGGCCCGGTTTATATTTGCATCAATAATCCTATTTATCTCTTTGGAATGCCTTTGCAATTTTTTTTATTAAATTAGTGCTAGAGAAGCCCTTTACTAATTTTACGGTATAAACTTTCCCGCCTCTCCTTAAGACAAAATCTCTTCCTACGATATCTTTCTGAGCCCAATCTGCGCCCTTAACTAAGATATCGGGCTTAAGTGTTTTTATAACCCTAGAAGGTGTTTCTTCCTTAAAAATTACTACAAAATCCACGCTTTCTAAAGCAGCGATTAAACCCGCTCTATGCGCCTCATTTATAATCGGCCTTTTATTTCCTTTTATCTTTCTTACCGAGGAATCGCTGTTTACTCCCACAATAAGAACATCGCCTTTTCTCTTGGCTTCTTTGAGGTATTTGGCGTGTCCAAAATGCAAAATGTCAAAGCAACCATTAGTAAATACAATCTTCTTACCTTTAGTCTTTAATCTTTTAATAATTTTGTTTAATTGAGTTATATTTTTTATTTTTGCTTCCATCATACTATCCACCTACGCGGTGGGACTCAGGGCATCTTCTACGAGCTCGCAAACGATGTGTCCTATGGTAATATGCGCTTCTTGAATTCTAGCAGTAATTGAAGAGGGCACTATTAAAGATATATCAGCCAACTTAGCCAATTCTCCGCCATCTCCACCCGTAAGGACAATAGTTTTAAGGCCCATTTTTTTAGCCTGCTTTATTCCACTAGCCACATTCTTTGCCCTTCCGCTAGTAGATATTCCAATGGCAATATCATTTTTCTGGCCCAAGGCTTCAATCTGCTTTGCAAAAACTATTTCATATCCATAATCGTTTGCCAGTGATGTCAAAACAGATGTATTTGTGGTAAGCGCCAGGGCAGCTAAAGCAGTCCTGTCTTTTTTGAATCTGCCCACAAGCTCAGCGGCAATATGCTGACTGTCGCTTGCTGAGCCGCCATTTCCGAATAAAAGCACTTTCCCGTTTTTTTTAAGAGACTGTATCAGGCATTCTGAAATTTCTACAATTTGCCCTAATTTAGTGCGCAGTAATTCTTCCTTAACCTGTATGCTCTCCAGCAATATATCTTTTATTCTTTCCCTCATTTTTTCTTCCCCTTCTATCCAAAAAACACCTTAGCAATATTGTAAAGTTCCATGTCTACTGTTTTTAATGCCTTGACTGCATCTTCAATGGCTACATCTATAATTTTAACTCCTGACAAAGCAACCATCCTGCCAAATTTTTTATTTTTTACCAGTTCCACTGCCTTTACCCCAAATCTAGTGCCCAGGATCCTATCAAAGGCAGTAGGTGAACCGCCTCTTTGAATATGCCCAAGCACACTTACCCTTGTTTCGTAGCCGGTCCTTTTTTCTATCTCTTCTGCCAGAATATCTCCAATGCCGCCTAATCTTACATGGCCAAATTCATCCAATTTCTGTTCCTGTAAAACCAATGAGCCTTCCTTAAATTTACCGCCTTCTGCTACCACCACTATGCTAAATGTCTTTCCTCTCTCATGCCTCTTTTTTATTAGTTTGCAAACTTCATCCATATCAATGGGAATTTCCGGAATCAAAATTATATCCGCGCCACCGGCAATTCCTGACTCAGTGGCAATCCAGCCCGCATGCCTGCCCATTACTTCTACCACCATAATCCGATGATGGCTTTCTGCGGTGGTGTGTAATCTATCAATGCATTCCGTAGCTATGTTTATGGCTGTATCAAATCCAAATGTATAATCGGTCGCAGAAAGGTCATTATCTATTGTCTTTGGCACCCCCACAATATTGGCAAGGCCGTCTTTCATTAATTTTAACGCCACTCCTAATGTATCTTCGCCTCCGACGATAATCAAGGCATCAAGCCCTAATTTTTTATAGTTTTCTTTTACATTCTGAAGATCCCCTTCTTCTTTATAAGGATTTGTTCTACTTGTCCCTAAGATAGTTCCGCCTTTTGGTAAAATTCCTGAGACAGACATAAGATTCAACTGCATCGTATCATTCTCAATCAGGCCTTTCCAGCCATTTTTAATACCGATAATTTCATAACCTTCCTGGAAACTCTTTCTAACCGCTGCCCTAATTACAGAATTTGATCCCGGACAATCTCCTCCGCCAGTAAGTATTCCAATCTTTGCCATTATTTATTCCTCCTTTACATCCTTCTATATCCGCTAAACGGTATGGGTGGTTCTTCCTTCTCTATTTCTTTTTTCTTTTTTCCCATTTCCTGCAGAGAAATAATTTTTGTGACGTGGATCTTAACGATAATCTCTTCTTCAACGCCTAATACCTCTTGTATTTTAGAACGCGTTATCTCCTGCAGTCGCGCAGTTAACTCAGGAATATTGGCCTCTGACTTTAAAACTACTCTTAAATCCACGATGATGTTGTTCTTTTTTGCAATTACATCAGGCCTAAGCTCTTTAATCTCTGGTACGGTTGCGGCAAGTCTTCGGATTAAATCCTCAATCGCGGATAAAGCAATAGTTACCTCTCCGGAAGAAGTGGTAAAGGCAATATTTTTTTCACGCTGAAATCTGCCTAAGATTAGTTGCGCGAGAGAAAAGCTAATTAATACTAATAAAAATCCAGAAAGGCCTATAACGATTCTCGTATTCAGGCTATCCTGGGCATAGTAAAGAAAATTGTTTATGTGTTGTATGCATTGGGGTTGTAGCGTAGCGAAAGAGAAAACAATAGCAAAAATAATCATCGCTATCCCGATAGAAACCAGAACCGCTGTATAAAAAAGTATCCCTAGAACTCTCATTTTGCCCCCTTTTGTAAGTTATACCTTTTCAATGCCTTGCACATCTACATTGATATCTTTTATAGAAAGACCGGTCATCTTCTCTAAGGCTCCCCGGACATTCTCCTGGACCCTGTTAGCTATTTCAGGAATATTAAAACCGTATTTTACAATTAAAGGAACAAAGATAGTAAGTTCCCCATTTTTATCTCTCTCAACTTTGATCGCTGCCCTGCTTTTTTTATCAATGAGCTCTAAGAGGCCTGCTTTAAAATCTTTTCCTATGCCCTTGACGCCTTCAATTTCACTGGCAGCCACAGAGGCAATTGAGGCTATTACCTTATCATGTATTCTGATTAGGCCTAAATCCGTACGTGATTCTTCCTTATACATTATTCCTCTCCTTCTGTTTCTTCTTTTAACATATCTTGGACAAAATGTGTAGATATATCACCTTTTAGGAATAAGGGGTTTTCCAGCAATTGTAAATGAAAAGGGATAGTGGTTTTTATAGGGGCTATACTGAATTCATTCAGTGCCCGCTGCATAATCTTGATTGCCTCCGCCCGATTATGGCCGTAGGTTATCAATTTAGCTACTAAAGAATCGTAAAAAGGAGAAATTTTATAGCCCGGATAAATATGCGTATCCAGGCGCACTCCCGGCCCGCCGGGTAAAACTAGGGTTTCGATTTTTCCCGGGCAAGGAAGAAAATTATTCTGGTAATCTTCCGCATTTATACGGCACTCAATACACCAACCCTTTAATTGAATACTGTCCTGCTGAATCTTTAATTTTTCTCCTGCGGCAATGCGGATCTGTTCCTTTATCAGGTCTATTCCGGTTACCATCTCAGTTACAGGATGCTCTACCTGAATTCTCGTATTCATCTCCATAAAATAAAAGCGTTCATTTTGTTGGTCATATAAAAATTCAACTGTTCCGGCACTTACGTAGTCTATGGACTTGGTGCCTTTTAACGCCAGCTCGCCAAGACGTTTGCGCAATTTGTAGTCAACCATAGGAGAAGGAGATTCTTCTAGGAGCTTCTGGTGCCTTCTCTGAATGCTGCAGTCCCTTTCTCCTAAGTGAATAATATGCCCGTATTTATCTGCTAAAATCTGTATCTCGATATGACGGGGCTTTTCAATATATTTTTCAATGTACACACTGGGATTTCCAAAATTGGCTTCTGCCTCTGCCTGCGCAGTCATAAGGCTGCTAATTAATGTTAAATCATTATGGCATATGCGCATTCCCTTGCCCCCGCCGCCTGCCGCCGCTTTGATAATCACGGGGTAGCCTATTGATTTTGCCGTTTTTAATGCCTCTTCTTTATTTTTTATGATAGAGGTGCTTCCCGGAACAATGGGCAAGCCTATTTTCTGCATCGTGCTACGCGCAGTCATTTTATCGCCCATTAATCGTATATTCTCCGGTGTTGGCCCAATAAAAGTTATACGGCAGGATTCGCAGATTTCAGCAAAATGAGGATTTTCTGCCAGGAATCCGTATCCCGGATGTATGGCTTCTACATCCGTAATTTCCGCAGCGCTGATAATTGCCGGAATATTTAGATAGCTATTGGTGCTGGGCGCCTGGCCGATACAGATAGCTTCGTCAGCAAAGCGCACATGTAAAGAATCCCTGTCAGCTTCGGAATAAACAGCTACAGTGCGGATACCTAATTCACGGCAGGCACGGATAATTCTCAGGGCTATTTCGCCCCGGTTGGCAATAAGTATTTTGGAGAACATCTGTTTTTAGAGAGGCTCGATAAGAAGCATTGGCTGTCCAAATTCTACAGGTTCGGCATTATCTGCAAGGATTTCTAAGATTTTACCTTTGATTTCAGATTTTATCTCATTCATTAATTTCATGGCTTCAATAATACAGATGACCTGGCCGACTTCAATTACCTGGTTCACTTCTACATAGGGCGGCGCCTCTGGTGAAGGCGCGCGATAAAAAGTTCCTACCATCGGGGCCTTTATTTCTACAGTTTCTACAGATATTTTTTCTTGTATTTGCGAAGTTACTTTGCCAGAGGCCTGGGGAATCCTTTCTCGTTCTACCACAATCGGCCCTCCAAATGCTTCTATGCCGGTAGTAATTTTCTTTAATCTGATGCGCATGCCGTCTTTTTCAATTTCTAACTCAACTAAGCCATTCTCATTCATCAAATTTATCATTTCTTTAATTTCTTTTATATTCACCCCTGACCTTCCTTTCCTGCTTTAATATACCCTCTCGACGTATTCTCCAGTGCGTGTATCTATCTTAATTTTATCTCCTACATCAATAAATAAGGGGACCTGCACCGTTGCACCGGTCTCAATCTCTGCTGGCTTTGTGCCGCTTTTTGCAGTATCACCCCTTATTCCGGGTTCAGTATGGGTAACCTTAAACTCAATAAAATTTGGTAAATTTATGTTCAGGGTCCGGCCTTTATAAAAATAACCGGATAGCTCAAGATTGTCTTTTAAAAATTTCTTTTTATCCTGGATATCTTCCTGGAATATAGCTATCTCTTCAAAATTCTCCTGATCCATAAAATTATACATTTTGCCTGAGGTATAAAGATACTGCAATTTTCTTTCTTCCACGAATGCCTCTTCTAACTTTTCATCGCCTCTAAATGTCCTATCCTGTATGCCTGCATCTTTAAGGTTTCTTAATTTCACCCTTACAAAAGCAGCGCCCTTGCCAGGTTTTATATGCTGTGTTTCTATAACCATATAGACCTGACCATCGACCAATATAGTTACCCCGGATTTTATTTCATTTAACGACAGCGCCACTTAAAACCTCAAGCCCTTCAGTAGTTACTAAAACCATATCTTCTATTCTTATGCCGAATTTACCCGGTAAATATATTGCCGGCTCGATAGTAAAAACCATCCCCGGCCTTATAACATTGCTATTTTTACTTGATATATTCGGCTCTTCGTGGACCTCTAATCCCACGCCATGGCCTAAATTATGGCCGAAAAACTCACCAAAGCCTTTTTGGGTTATATATCGGCGGCTGGCTGCATCAACTTCCTTGATGCTTACGCCTGGCTTGGTCTTTCTTATTGCCCTATCTTTGGCCTCTTGAACAATATGGTAAATCTTTTTTTCAAGAGAACTTATTTTACCCGAAGACAATACCCTTGTCAAGTCGGATTTATAGCCAAGATAGTCGGCACCAATATCAATTAAGACCAGTTCGTCATTCTTAATTTTTCTTTTTGTGGGAATATGATGGGGAAAGCTGGAATTCGTGCCAGAGGCAACGATAATCTCAAAAGCCCTGTCTGTAGCACCCTGATACCTGATAAAACGCTCCAATTCCGCTACAATCTCCAGCTCCCTTTTTCCCGGTAAGATGAACTTTTCTATGAATTCCAAGGTGCTGGCAGTTATCTGGACCGCTTTTTTTATCTTAGATATTTCCTCCGGCTCTTTAACTTGCCTTAATTCTTCAATTAAGCCATAGGTAGGAATTAAGGCAGCCTTTTTCTTAAGTTCTTCCTTTATCTTTTTATATTCCGCGAAGGTGAGGCACCTTTCTTCAAAACCTATGCGCCTTAAACCTAAATCTAAGCAGGTATGCGCTATTATCTTAAAAACCGAGTCATTGGTTTTTTTAATTTCAGCGAGATTTCTAAGATTGCCTTTTGCCTCTTCAGTGTATCTTGAGTCGGTAAAATAAATATTTGCTTTCTTTGATGCTAAAAAATAGGATTCGCGGCTTGCGTGCTTAGTAAGATAGGAAGTATTGGCGGAAGATGACACAATGAGACCATCGAGGTTCTCTTGATTCAGTTTTGCAAAAAGTTTGTTTATTCTGTTTGCCATTTATCATTACATTAAATCAATCCTTCGACTCCGCCCTACTTCGACAAGCTCAGCATTCGCCCTGAGCGACCGAGGGGAGTCGAAGGGCTCAAGATTGATACTTAGACGGAATTTATATGCCGCCTGATGTATCAATTAAAGCCTCAAGCCCTAGTATGTAGCTTTTATAACCAAAACCCATTATTGTGCCTTTTACTACTGGGCTGATTAAAGATTTTTGTCGAAATTCTTCTCGCAAATAAATATTGGAAAGGTGCACTTCTACAGTTAATATACCGCAGGCAGCAATGGCGTCCCTAATGGCTACACTTGTGTGTGTATAAGCAGCGGGATTTATGAGCAGGCCGTCATATTTTTTCTTTGCCTTACCAATTAAATCTACGATTTTACCTTCGTGATTTGATTGTTCGATGGTAAGGCTTACCTTTCTTTTTTTGGCAATCTTTTTTAGCTCAGTATTTATTTGCTTTAAGGTAACCTTGCCATATATAGCGGGCTCTCTTTGACCAAGCAAATTAAGGTTTGGCCCGTGTATAACCAGTATTTTCTTCATAACCTTAACCTTTCCACACCTACGCGGTGTGTAACGGTGACGGTGCGTAAAATTGGTTAGCCTTCTGCTTCGTCAATCAGCATTACAGGGATTCCATCGCGGATAGGATACTTTTTCCCGCACTTTTTACAGACTATTTTTTCCTCTTTTAACTCTACATCTCCTTTACAGGCAGGGCAGGCTAAAATATCCAGTAATTCCTTATCAATCATTTTGTCTCCCCCTTTGTCCCGACGCCCCGCCTTTACGTCGGCGGTCGGGATTTCGTCCCACGGATCCAGGGCTAAAGCCTCGGATGGGACTCAATCTTAGAAATATAGACCATCCTTAGTTCATAAAGTAAGTTTTCTAAAAAATTGGCCTCCTCGGTGCTTAAATTGCCTTTAGTCTTTTCCTTAAGCATCCCTAATGTATCAATTAGAAACTTAGCCTGAGTTAAATCCTCTTCTTTCTGATTGTTTGCCGGATTAGGGACCTGGCCTAAAGAAATAGAGGCTTGCAAAGCAAGCGTAGTAATAAAAAAGCTAAAATCCGGCTCAGGAGGAATAAGCTTTCCTTCCTTTTTGAGAGTTTCTTTTTCTTTCCCTACTGCTTCTTTCCAACTCTCATCGATATTCTTTTTAATTTCGTCTGTCATTTTAATATATTATAATTCCTGCATAACCTACCACACTATCTTTATCACCCGTTACATCGCCGCTGGTTTGATATTTGATGAGCCTGGCAGTTTTAGCGCCTAATTGCTTAGCCGCCTCTATCATCACTATTGCCGGTGCATAACCACACATAGATATGTCTAACCGCCGAATATTTTCTGCAAGTTTATCTGCATCTAACTCTAATATGGCTTGTATTGCTATTTTGTCTTTCCTTTGTGCTGCCTCCTGCGGCTCATAGTGAGTCATATCAGAGCTAGCCACAAGCAGACAAGACTCTTTTAAACCAGAGTTATTAATGACACCAGCGATTTCTATTCCTATTTTTTTAAGCTTTTCTATGTCATCAGATAAAAAGGCAATGGGTACAATTTTAAATTCCGGCCTAAAATATTGTAAAATGGGTAATTCTACTTCTAAGGAATGTTCGTGCATATGCGCTGAACTATCTTGCTCTAAATATTTAGAGCTTTTCAAAATCTGTTTTGCCAAGGAAGAATCAATTTTAATTTCACCTATTGGTGTCTGCCATAAACCTTGCGTCATTATGCTAAAGGCAGCGCCATAACCTGTATGGTTAGGGCCCAAAAGGATTATTTTATCTTTTACATAAATCTGTGCGAGAGTTTGCGCTGCTACCCTTCCTGAATACATATAACCTGCATGGGGCAACATACAGGCAATGACATCCTGCCTGCTCACATTTTTGTCGATGAATGCCTCAATTTGCCTTTTTATCTCTTGGCTGGAAGAAGGATAAAACTGCCCGGCAACAACCGGTTTTCTGATTATTTCGCTACTATTCATCAAAAATTTTTTTAAGAAAATCCTTACTTTTTTTGAGGTCTTCGGCCGTAGCGGGATGATGTGCCTCAATCACTTTTATAGTTTCTTTTTTAATGTAAGGCGCAAGGCGCTTAAAATCTAACCCACCTTTAGAGGGTGCCTGATGGTCACAGCAACCTGTGACATCATGTAGATGGATACCAATCATATCTTTACTATATAAATCCAGATATTCTTTATGCTCAGAAAACCCTAAATTCTCCATAACCTGGGCGTGTCCCGTATCATGCCAATAGAATATTTGAGAGCCTTTGAATTTATCCAAAATTATTCCTATTTCTTCTAAGGTAGGTATTTCTCGATAGTAAAAACGATTCTCAATGCCTAAAAGTATGTTTTTCTTTTGGGCGTATTGATTTAACTCCTCTAAACTTTTAAGGGCATTTTCAAAAAATGGCTTACAGTAGCTATCTCTCTCTTTTATTGTATCGGACTTTAATCTTTTAAATTCCTCTGCATCCCTTAGGCCTGCTTCATAGAGCTCAATAAGCTCTCTTGTCCTATCTGCTACACCAACCTTGCCGCAATGTAAAACAACCACCCGGGCACCAAAAAGCCCAGCTGTATCTATACTTCTTTTTGTATATTTAATGGCGAGTTTTCTTTCTTTCTGGTCCAGAGAGGCCATTGAGTAGTAATCAGGAAGGGCTTCTTCTCTTTTTAAGCCATCGGGTATAGGGCAGTAATTGTGGAGGCTGAGAATTTTTAAAGAATTATTCTTAAGTGCCTTTTCAATATCTTCTATCATCGTAGGAGTAAGATTAAAACTCAATTCCAAATCTTTGAAGCCAAGATTTTTTATCTCAAAGAGCAATTCTTCTGCACTGTTATGACGGAAGGCATTCCAGGACGTTGAAAGAGCTAACCCCATATTTATTTTCTTTGCCTCGCCTTCTTTCTTCTGCGTTCACTAGGTTTTTCATAGTGCTTGCGGTCCCTTACTTCTCTTAAGATACCCTCCTGTTCAATTTTTCTCTTAAATCGGCGCAATGCCGATTCAAAAGATTCATCTTTTTTAATTTCTATCTCTGGCAATATAATCATCTCCTTTTCGGTGTTAATATACCATTGATTTTAAGGGGTGTCAACTGCTTTACTGAGGTCTCTGAAAAACTCTTAATTTTAGGTCAGAGACCTCAGTATATTTTTAGACTTTTTCCAGAGCTCTCTTACTCTATCTCGAAAGTGATGACCACATTAAAGGAAATCTGCTGAAAGTCTAATTCTTTAGGGAATTTAGGGAAGGTTGAGGCGTCTTTTATGCTTCTTAAAGCCACTTCTCTTAAGTACGCACTGGGGCAGGATTTTTCTTCTAGCAGGCGGATCTCTTTTAAATATCCTTCATTGGATACGATAAATGAAATCGCAACTTCACCTACGTCACTACCAGTATAATTCTGATAAGCAGCACGTTTAATCTTCTCACGGATAATCTGATAATAACTTATATAGGAAGGGTTATTAATCTTATTAATATCTATCGCAGGTAAGGTTATTTTCTTTTTAATAGCAATAATGTCCGGTTTTATAAAAATAGGTTTATTGAAAGCTTGGTCTTTCAAAGCATTATCTATAAAAGGAGGCGGGATTCTGTTATCAGCGGTGATCTTCAGAGGTAGTTTTAAAAAGGGCTCTTTTTTAAACGGTTGATTCTCGATAACCTTTTTTTCCTCTAGAGGTGTCTTCACATATTTTACTTCCAAGTTCTGTTTTTTATTTTGGCGCAGGACGGGAAAATTTAGATTAGAATTTTGCACTAAAATGACACCGTGCGCAATCAGGGATATTAATAAAGCTATCTGAAAACCCTTTTCAGAAAACATAATATTATATTACCATAATCAATTTAAACCAACAAGATAAAAATCAAGTCAAGTAGGGACGTCTTTAGACCCAATCGGAAGTCGTGTCCTAGGCCAATCGTAAGAGTGTCCCTGTTTACCGTATCGTATGGTCAACGGGCCGGCGTGAACTTTTCCGGATAAAACCGCCGGGAAAGCATTTCCACTGTACGGTCAAGGCGCGTATTGGGATGACAAATGTAATCGCAGGATATTGATATCAGTCGTTTTTCTTTTGCCGCTCTCAGCTCATTCCAACCAGGCTGAGCCAAGAACCATTTAATAGCCTCTTGTTCGTTATCTCGATTAAAAATAATTATATCGGGATCTTTTACCTTCACATCTTCTAAACTAACAATAGGGTAGCTTTCTTCAATATCTTCGAAAATATTTATACCGCCGGCTCTTTTGATGAAATCATTCTGAAATGAGGTGCCGCCTATGACCATTGCTTCTGTTGACATAAGACGCAGACACTTCAATCTTTTTTCTCGGAGAATACTTTTAAGTTTCTCTTCCAGTGCCTTCAGGTTATTCTGGCATTTATCCACAATTACTCGGGCCTCTGTTCTTTTTCCTGTAAGGCGTCCAACCTGTAATATCTGTTCCAAAGTTTCATCCACCGTCCTTGGGAAAAAAACAAAAGTCGTAATGTTCAGCTTATCCAACGCCTTGGCCAAGGGAGCTTGTAACCCCCCAAAGGCCAAGACCAGCTCGGGTTCTAAATCAGCGATTTGTTTCTCTAGTGCTGCCAGGTCTGCCCATCCCCCCATTACTTTCTTGCCAGCAATGTCACAGGTCTTCCCACAATGTGCGGTCACGGCAATCACCTTGTCCTTAAGACCAAGGTCATAGAGGATTTCTGTATTCGAAGGCACGGTCGAGACGATCTTACCGGGAATTTTATACACTGTTACTTTTCTGCCTAGCCCGTCACGTACTGTAACCGGAAATTCAGCCGCACATGCAGTACCCACAAGAGACGCAATACACAACGAGATGAATGCAGAAAGCTTAAATTTTGTCATGTCTCATCCTCCTTTAAAAAGTTACTTTACATCCAGCATAAAAAGACCTGCCGGGCGTCGCATATCCACGGACTTCTTCATATGCTCTATTATCAAAAAGATTTTCTATCCTACCGAAAATCTGAAATTTGTCAGTTATGTCGTAGGAAGAGAATAGATTAACGGTAGCATAATCCTTTTGGGAAATGTACCCGTAAGCCTTGCAGCTACCCACATAGTTTATATCTAAATTAAGATTACCTTTTTCCAAGAATCGCCAATTGATATCAAGATTGACTTGTCTCTTAGGCCGCCTTAATAATTCAAGACCTGTCTCTTTATCTTTAGTATCAAGGTAAGAAAAATTTGCTCCTATGGTGAGGTCCTGAATGGGCAAAAGTTTAGCTCCTATTTCAAAACCTTTTGTTTCTGCCCTGCCGATATTCCTGTATTTAGAAGTACCTGAATCCCATTCAATCATATTTTTAAAGTCATTGTGAAAATAGGTTAAGCCAAAGGATACTTTATTTTCAAGCAAACTCTGCTCAAATCCAAAATCATAACTTTTGCTCTCATCCGGCTTGAGATTAGGGTCTCCATAACTTGGATGATAGAGCTGATAAAGAGAAGGGGCCTTGAATCCGGTGCCCCAGTTGCCTTTAAGGCGGGTTCCGGTTTGGGAAATGATATACGCTGTGGAGATTTTATAAGTAGTTTCTCTGCCGAAAAGCTCATGGTCATCTACTCTTAAGCCGGGCGTAATGAAAAGTTTTTCCCAAAGCTTGAACTGATTCTGAAAATAGAAACCTGTATTATCCATTGTCTTTCTGTCGACTTTTTTTATAGTGACTCCTGAGCGATTATAAGAAGAACCTCGTTCTTCCTCATATTCAAAACCACCGGTAAATGTATCCCAGTTAAGGGGAGAAAAATTATGCTGCCATTCAAATTTTTTATTATCTCCCTTAAACCAAGACTGATTATCTTCAGTGGTATCTATACTGTCTTTTTCATCCCGCTCTTTTCTGCGCACATCATTATAAGAAAAAGACAGGTTATGGTCCCACCAGGAATTTAGTGCCTGCTTAAATGAGAGTTTTGTAGCCAGATTTCTCCACCAGTCCGTACGATTGGGGTCATCTTCATAAGAGCCGTCATCGAGGTCAGTTTCGGTATCTGTAAAACGCAAGACCAGATTCAATTCGCTATTGCCAAAAACCCTATAACCTATTTTTGAGGAAATAGAGGTATTTTCATAGCCGTCTTTTTCGCAACCCCCAACTGCCTTAGAAATACCCCCGGAATCTAAACGTGAGGCAGATATAGAATAATTTAGTTTTTCTGTGCTGCCGCTTAAACCCATATTTTCTTTAAAAGTATTCTGTGAGCCGGCTTCAGAAGAAATTTCCCATTTTGGTTTGCCCTTGCCTTTTTTGGTAATAATATTAATTGCTCCGCCTAAAGCATCCGAACCATAGAGGGTGGATTGTGGCCCGTGCACCACTTCAATACGTTCGATATTGTCTGTGGTCAAATGGGCGAAATTAAAAGACCGGTCAGATGACATCGGGTCATTTACCTCAATGCCATCGATTAAAACCAAGGTATAACCCGGTTTTGCACCTCGAAGATAAACCGAGGCTGATCCGCCAAACGCACCATTTTGCATAACAGATACGCCTGGGACATTTCGTAAAACCTCCTGAACAGTTCTTTTTCCTGTTTTCTCTAAATCCTTAGCGGTAATTACGGTACAAGAAGTACCCACTGTAGCTTGATAGCTTTCAGTTTTTGTAGCAGTAACAATTATCTTTTCTAGTTCGTATTCTTTTATATCTTCTTGTGCCCAAGATAAGTTCCAAGTGGTAAGCACCAAAACTACTGATAAAATCAAAATTTTGCTCTTCATTTTCTCCGATGTTTTTCCTCTTCAGAAACTACTAATATGTAAGGTTTAGAAGAAATAGGATTTTTTTCTACCACTACAATTGTTTTATAAACCTCTTCAATAACTTGGTAGGTTAACACCGCATCAGGATGCCCAATTTTATGGATTTTGCCTTCATTAATTAACATTAGACGCTCACAGTATTCACTGGCTAAGTTAAGGTCATGCAAGACCATTAGCACCGTTAGCCCGAATTCCCGGTTCAGTCTTTTTATAAGGTCAAGGATTTGCACCTGATGGGTTATGTCTAAATGCGCTGTGGGCTCATCTAATAAAAGCAATTTTGGTTCCTGAGCCAGGGCGCGAGCAATAAGGGCAAGCTGGCCTTCTCCGCCGCTAATTTCTCCCAAAACCCTGTCTTTAAACCTGAGGGTATCGGTTAAAATCATACTTCTTTCAGCAACCTCTAAATCCTTTTTTGTCTCCAAAAACTGGTATCTTCCAAAATGAGGGATGCGGCCTAAAAGCACAAACTCTTCTACAGTCATACTGCCGATATTTAAATTTTGCGGGACTACCGCGACTTTGGTAGCTAATTCCTTAAACCCCATTTGCCAGATATCCCTGCCTTCTAATAGAATCTTGCCATCTTTGGGTTTAAGTAAGCGGGTGATGGCGCGCAGGCAAGTTGTCTTTCCCGAACCGTTAGGCCCGATTATCCCTAAAAGCTCCCCTTCTCTTACGCTAAAACTGATATCATAAAGGACAACTTTTCCGTCATATCCGCAGGTAAGATTTCTTATTTCAAGCATCTATTTTACTCCCGAAATAACCTGGCGTTTAGCCAGGGCATAAACAAAGAGGCTGCCTCCCAATATACCGGTAATAACGCCAACAGGTAATTCCAGCGGAGAGATAATTGTCCTGGCCAAGGTATCGCAAAAAATTAAAAATGCCGCACCGACCAAAAATGAACTCACAAGCAGTATCCTGTGGTCGCGGCCTACAAGCATTCTTACAAAATGGGGAACAACCAAACCGACAAATCCGATGATACCGGCCACAGATACGCTAAAGCCCGTAAGAAAGGAAGCGATGATAAAAAGCAGCCGTTTAGTCCGCTCAATATCTATTCCCAAATGTAGAGCTTCTTCTTCCCCGAGAGAGAAAGCATTGAGGTCGAGACAGAATCGATAAGAGACAATAAGAAAAATGACCGCTCCTATAGCCGCCACTTTTACCAGAACCCAGTTCGGTTCTTCTAAAGAGCCCATTATCCAGAAAACAATACCGTGCAGGTCTTCACTGCGGGATAAAGACATAATCAGCATAATTAAAGACGAGGAGATAAAACTGAGCATTACTCCGGTTAAAAGCAGCCCTTGAATTTTTAATACACCTTTTCTTATACTTAATGCATAAACCAGCGCTATCGCGCAAAGCGCGCCTAAAAAACCAAAAAGAGGTAAAGTCAATATTGCAATTCTCTGTAACCCTGAAACAATACCTAAGGCTACGCCTAATGCCGCTCCTCCTGAAATACCCAGTGTATACGGCTCAACCAAAGGATTACGGAACATTCCCTGCAAGATTACCCCTGAAAGAGCTAAAGCCCCGCCTATGGCAAATCCTAAGAGAATGCGCGGCAGACGGATGTCAAAAAGAATGCTATAATCGCTAGTACCTCTACCTTGTAGGATTATAGACATAATTTTCTTAATAGGTATTCCGGCGGAGCCAACCGATAAAGCAAAAACGCTTACTCCTAAAAGAATACCGCCTAAAACCAATATCCAGAAAACCCAATTAATTATTTTTTTGTTCATCTTCTGAATGTAAAATCTGTGATATTTTTTCTAATGTTTCTGCAAAGCTTACCGGCGTGGGGCTGCAGAGTAAGTCAGAATCAACGATATAGATTCTGTCTTCTCTTGCGGCCTTTAAACTTTTGTATCTTTGCCAGATTTCCTTTTCTTTTTCTGCCCCTATGCCCATAGTTACGATAATTATCACATCGGGATTATCTTTGATCACGGATTCTTTTGAATAGCGGAGGCTCTTTAATCCCTTGGCAATGTTTACTCCCCCGGCAAATTCAATAAAATCATTTACAAACGAATCGGCCGTTACCGTAACTAATGGCCTTGCCCCTATCTGCACAAAAACTCTGGGTTTTGGCAAAACCTCGGCCTTCTTTCTTATGGAATCCACTTTTGCTTTGGCAATATTCACAATCCTGTCAGCCTCTTCTTCATTACCGATAATTCTGCCGAGTCTAAGAAATTGCCCGCAAATCTCACTAAAACTTTTTGCCGCAGGAAAATCAACTACTTTTATCCCTAAATCTTTTAGTTTCTCTTTGGCTTGCGGGCTAGTCAAAGATGTGGCAAACACCACATCGGGCTTAAGGGCAACTATTTTTTCTAAATTAACTTCTATTGCCGTGCCGACTTTAGTTTTGTTTTTTGCCTCAGGCGGCCTTTGGCAATAAACCGTGCAGCCGATTAATTTATCATCTGCTCCTAACAGATAAAGCTCCTCGGTGATGGCCGGCCCCAAAGAGATTATCCTCTGAGGAGAATTTTCTTGCGCATACACAAAAGCGCTGCTGCGCGCAAAAACGGACATAGCGATAAAGACTAATTTCAGTAAGAACCGTCCTGAATTATTTAGGCGAAAGCTGCAAAAACCAGTGTCCATCCCTTAATATCCTCTCCCCCGTAGTAAACTCAACGGGCTTTTTAAAGATGGGCCCGTCATAGACAAAGGTATGATACTCACCGTTTTCTCCGCAGAGGTCAATATTTCCCAAGGCACTTAAATTTTCTATAAACTCCTTGTTTATCTGACGGCCCAGCCATTCTTCGTCTAAAAATTGAGCATTGGTTACCACAACTATAGCCCTAAAGCCTAGTTGGATAAATTCTTCAAGCAATTTCTCTCTTTTTTCTTTCCATAATGGCAATATGGGTTTTATACCTACCTCTTTACAAATCCTTTCTACCCAATCTCTATGTTCCTGAAGGTCGATGTCGCCAAATACCCCTGCCTGAATGCCCTCTTTTTTAAAATCCGAAACAGCTTTTTTGAACTTCTCTTCATAAGTCTTCCAGGTAGTTCTTTTTTGCACAAGGGGAGTCTCTAGCGCTTCTGCTTGTAGTCTTAGTAATCTTGAGCTGATTCCATGAGAGCGAGAATATTTACCATCCTCAGAAATCATATTTACTAAATAGGAAATATGGATCCCAGAATTTTTTGCCCGATATAATGACAAGAGGCTTTCTTTACCGCCACTCCAACAGCAGAATGCCTTTGGATTTTTTATGGTATAGGAAAGTATAAAACACTTTCCTAATCCTAAAGGATAGACCTTCCTATCCTTTAAGGAAGGGTCTAACCACTGAAAATCGCAGAAGGTCATCGCCGAAGGCGATTTTCTTGTCATTTTATAGGTTTTGCCCAGCCACAAGTTCTACAATGAAAAGATATTCTCTTCATCTCCGCGCCGCAACCAGGGCAACATTCTTGGCCATTTTTAGGTTTAGGAATTTCTCCTAATTCTTTCCTATATATCTCATAATAGTAGAGATGTTCTTTATTCAAAAAGTTTATTGGATAGAGCCTTTTCTTCTCCTCAAATTCTTCATCCGAGATTTTTAAGCCGATGATTCCTCTTAATTTAGTCATCCCCGAACCATACTCAAGAGGCCTTTTGCTCTGCCAGATAATCTCTTTTGGTAATACATCTTCAAACGCTTTGCGCAATATCCATTTCCCCCAAAGCTTACCTCCATATTTTCTTATCTTTAAATTAGCGGGTATCTGGAGGGCGCAATCTACAATGCTGCTATCGAGGAAAGGCTGGATTATCTTGATATCAAAAAATTCACCGATATCATTAGAGCTAAAACTCATCTCTGCTGAAATCTTCTGAATATAACCTGCCAAATCAGCTACATCTTCCATAAAAGAATATCCACCAAATAACTCATCGCTCCCGTCTCCGGTAGCTACTGTATCCAGGCCCAGATTCTTGGCAAAGCTGAGGCCAAAGTACACTACTAAATCGTTGGGAATGGCAGGGTCAAAAGATTTTAGTATCTTTATCACTTTAGGAATGCTCTCTATTGCCTCGTCAATTTCTACAATCTTGTGAAAATGCTCTATATTAAGGAACTTTGACAATGACTTGGAATAAGAAATATCCTCTGCGCAGGATCCTAAACTCACCGTAATAGCTACAATCTTTGGGTTAATGCTTACCAAAATAGATGTATCCAGCCCCCCTGAAAAAAGTAAGCCCTTGTAAGGGTTTCTTTTTACTTTTTCAGAAAGAAGTTTTCTTATCTTTTGTTCGAAGTTTCGCTTCGAACAGAATTGTTCAAATATCGACATCCTCTATTATTAACTCTTTAATCCTCGCTATCTCTTCTTCAATCCAATCCAATAAAAATTCTCTATAATCTTCGTAGGAAAAAAATTGGCTTAACACAATTGTGGGATACAACTTAATCAAATTTGGCTTATTCTCAAGCCAAAAAGGTAAACTATGCCATTTATATTCCATTAAAAAACGATATGCTTTTGTTTTATCTTTTATCCCGTTTAACATCCAACTAGATTCCATAAGACTTAAAGGGTTCAAGTGAATATATCGAGATAAATGAAGGAGATATTCATCGGTCGGTACATTTTTGGCTCTGAATACCCCTTGGAATAGAACTCCGCTTCTTTTATATCTTTTATTAAAATATTTTGTATAGCCTGTACCTATCTTTTGCATAAACTTTGAAATACCTTTATCTTCCAGTTGTTGAACAAGAAAATGAAAATGGTTCGGCATTAAGGAATAACATATAAATTTTATAATGGGCTTTTTCTCCTCAATATTCTTTATTTCGGGAGATCTGGAAAGTCGATGTAGATTAAACACAGGCTTGACATCATTGAATTCTTTCATACCCAAGATAAATCTAAAATAATCGGCCCCGTCTAAAAATACATTTCGTTTCTCTACTCCTCTATTGTATATGTGATAATATTGTCCCGTAACAAATTTAACTCTATTCATTTGGAATTTGGAATGTTCGAAGCGAAACTTCGAACATTTCTTAAGGCTTTGATAAGTTTTAGATTCTCCTTGCGAGAACGAACTGCAATACGAATAAATTTATTATTCAAGCCCCTAAAATTAGAGCAGTCTCTTATAAGAATTCCCTTTTGGATTAGCCTCTTCCTTAAAAGGGAAGATGTAGTGTTTGCGTCTTTTATTTTAATAAAAAGAAAATTGGCGAGTGAAAAATAGGGTTCGAATCTTCCACACTTGGCAATCTCATTAGAGAGAAATTTTCTCTCTTTTTCTATGAGGCGCATAGACCTTTCAACATATTCTTTATTTTCCAGAACTAATTCTGCCGCCAATTGAGCCAAGGAATTCGTATTCCAGGGACACCGATGCTTTCTTAATTTGCTTACGGTATCTTTATGCGCAACCAGATACCCTATCCTTAATCCCGGCAGGGCGAACATCTTGGTAAAAGTCCGCAGCACTGCTACTTTTTTGCTTTTTATAGCCCTATAGACCATACTATGCTTCTCCTGCTGTGGCAGGAAATCCATAAAAGCTTCATCAACCACGACTAATCTATCAGCTAATCGCTCAATTCCATCGTAGTTATCCAATATAAAGTTGCCGGTGGGATTATTAGGATGGCAGAGAAAAAACATATCCGCTTTATCAGGGTTGGGGCGAGACGAATTCAACCTGAAATTATTCTTTTCTTCCAGTCTTAAAAATCTGACCTTTGCCCTTACGCTTTTGGCTGCGCGCTCGTATTCTGAAAAGGTAGGCGCCGGAATCAAAACAGTCTTCGGCTTAAAGGCATTTACGATAAGATATATAAGTTCAGCTGAGCCATTTCCCAAGAGGATATTCTGCGCATTTATCCTCCAGTAGCCAGCAATCTTTTGCACCAATTCAGGCGCATTACAATCAGGATAATGCAGGATTCTCTCAAAATTCTTATAGAGGGCTTTCTTGACTTGCCGGGGCAACCCCAAAGGGTTAATATTAGCGCTGAAGTCAAGGATTACCTTTTTGTATTTTTTTTCGATTTCGTAAATATTTCCGCCGTGCAAGAAATCTATATTACCCATCTTAATATGACTCCTGCCGAAACCATAAGTAACGATGTGATAAAACTGAGCTTCAATGCCTCATTTATTAATAATGGATTTATCGGCATCTTCTCTTCTCCGAGGTACGGCTTATGGGAAATTTCCCCCTGATATGCGTAAGGGCCGCCCAGCCTTATTCCTAAAGCCCCTGCCATTGCTGATTCCGATATGCCGCTATTCGGCGAAGGATGCTTTCGCCCATCCCGCAGCATTATCCTAAAAGCACTTCTAAAACCCTTTCCCGCAATAAAAGAAGATATGGACAGAAGAATTCCTGTGATGCGCGCCGGAAGAAAATTGGCGATATCGTCTAATTTTGCGGAAAACCAGCCGAAGTAAAGATACTTTTCATTCTTATGCCCTACCATTGAATCAAGGGTATTTATCGCTTTATAGGCAATGGCTAAAACCGGCCCGCCTAAAATTAGATAAAATAAAGGGGCGACAATGCCGTCATTGGTGTTTTCAGCAATACTCTCTATAGTAGCAGCGATAATCTTTTCTTCGGGTAAATCCTTAGTATCTCTGCCCACAATAAGAGAAAGTTTCCGGCGGGCTGCTTGCACATCTCTATTTTTAATCTCTTTTAAGATATTCCTGGCGTGAAGAAAAAGGTCTCCTGCAGCAAGGCTGGTATAAGCAAAAAAAATCCAAGCAATTACTTCTAAGAGAGGATTTATCCTTTTTAACAAAGCTAATAATGCGTAGGCAACAAAAGCGCTGCCTCCTACCACAATAATCGCTAATACGACCCCTTTTATCCGAAGGCAATATTCTCTCTGCCCCCTTCTTAACCTTTCTTCCAAAAAGATTATTAACCTTCCCATTATCCGCACAGGGTGCAGGAGCCAGCGGGGATCGCCAAAAGCCAAATCCATAATATAGGCAGAAAGAATACTTAAAGGCACCATATGTTTATTATAATGCTAAAAAATAAAAGAATTAAAACTTCGGCAACCTCGCTGATTGCGCCAATCGTATCGCCGGTCATTCCGCCGATTTTCTTCTTTATATACTGCAAAAATAAAAATATCACCGGGGCAGAAACCAAAAATAAAATAGTCCCTTTTATCTGCATCAACAGGACAAATAAAGCCAGGCTAAATAACCCTCCTATAAAAACGTCTCTTTTGCTGGCATACTCTATAAAGTATTTTGCTTTGCCTTCTTTACGCGCATAAGCGGAATTGCTGCAAGCCAGGCCTTGAGTCCACCTGGAAAAGACAGCCATTACAATCAATGCCTTCCAGAGAACTTCGTTTCGCAGGCTGGCTATAAGGCTAAATTTTAATAGAAGCAGAGTTACCAGTCCCACTACAGCCATTACGCCGATGCGGCTATCCCGCATTATCTCTAAAATCTTTTCTTTAGGCCTCAAGCCATAGAGGCCATCACAGGTGTCAGCAAATCCATCCAAGTGAATCCCCCCCGTGATAATAATTGATAATATTAAAATGAGAGTGCTTTTGAAAAGAACGGGAAGAAAAGAAAAAAGAAAAACACTGCCGGCTAATAAAAGCCCTATTAATAGACCAACGAGAGGAAAATACAAAAGAGATGCGCCAAAATCCCTATCTTTTATTTCTGATTTAATTTTTACAGGAAATATGGTTAAAAATTGTAAAGCGATTAAAAATCTTTTCATTTAATCCTCTCAGAAACAGAGGCGCTTTGAAACGTGGCCATTTGTGTCAAAACTTTAATGCTCGCTTCAGCAATACCTACTGCCAAAGCCGCGCCGGTTCCTTCTCCCAGGCGCAGGTCTAAATCTAAAAGTGGCCTAAGACCGATAAATTCAAGAATCGCCCGATGACCTAATTCTTGAGAACGATGAGCGGCAATCATATAGTCTTTGACCTTGGGCTCTAATTTATAGGCTATTAAAGCGGCTGCTCCTGAAATAAAGCCGTCTATTACCAGAGGAATTCGATTTGCTGCCGCTGCCAAAATCACTCCCGCCAAACCGCCAATCTCAAATCCGCCGACTTTAGCTAAAACATCTATGGCATCTTTGGGATTCGGCCTGTTTATGCGGATCGCTTTTTTAATTACATTGATTTTCTTAGAAAGGGTCTGCTCATCTATACCTGTGCCTCTGCCAGTTACGTCTTGCACTGGCCTCTCAGTTATAACACTAGTTATGGCACTGGAAGCTGTAGTATTTCCTATTCCCATATCTCCCGTGCCTATTATATCTATACCTCTTTTAAATTCCGATTCGAATACCTCTATTCCTGTTTCGATTGACTTTATTGCTTCTTCTTTTGTCATAGCGGGTCCTTTAGTCATATTCTTCGTTCCATAACCTATCTTTTTATCTTTAAAATTTTGAACTTTGATTTTTGGAACTCGGATTTTTTCCGCCACTCCCATATCTACCACTACAACCCTTGCACCTACATGTTGAGCCAACACATTTATTCCTGCTCCGCCGCTTAGAAAATTATAGACCATCTGAGCGGTTACCTCTTTGGGATAGGCACTTACTTTTTCTTCAGTAACACCATGGTCTGCGGCAAGTGTAAAAATAACCTTATTTTTTAATATAGGATTTTCTTTTCCGGTTATCCCTACAATAAGTTTTGCCAATTCCTCCAATTTTCCCAAACTACCTTGGGGTTTAGTAAGATTATCGAGTCTATTTTGTGTTTTTTTAACCAAAGAATAATCAATCTTTTCAATTTTAGCTATTGTTTTTTTAATTTTATCCATTGATCTTGCCTTTCTTTAAATTTTGCATTTTTCATTTTGAATTTTTAATTTTAATTGGTATTCCTGCAATCATAAAAAATACCTCATCAGATTTTTCAGCTACAATTTGATTTACTCTTCCTGCGATATCCCTAAAATCTCTGGCTAATTTGTTTTTCGGAACGATTCCTAAGCCCACCTCATTGGAAACAATTATGGATTTGGCTTTGATTTTTTTAAGCGCTGCCAAGATTTTATTAATTTTATTTTCAATAGCTTCTTCTCTAAGTCCTTTTAAAAGTAGATCGGATACCAAGAGTGTCAGGCAATCTATGATGATTATTTCAAATTTAGAACCGATTTTCTTTAATAATAAAGCTATATCTTTGGGTGCCTCAAAGGTCTGCCAATTACTAGGTCTATTTTTTTTATGAAGGCTAATGCGCTTCTCCATCTCCCTATCTAGGCCCACGCAGGTAGCAATAAACGCAACTTTACGCGCATCTTTTTTAGCCAGCTTTATAGCAAATTGGTTTTTACCGCTTCTTGCGCCACCTAAGAGAAAAATAATCTTACCCATCTTTACAGTTCATATACCTTTGGTTTCTGACGGACTTTATATTCAATAATATACGCTGTTTCTGGATTGATTTTTAAATGCCAGAATTCGTTTCTTTTAATACCGAGCATAGTATTCAAAATAACTCTTATGGGTCCGGAATGAATAATTAAAGCTACGGTTTTATCTGAATCGTTTTTAATTATATTTTTTAACTCTTTTTTTATACGGTTTATAAAATGACTCATTTTTTCTCCAGATGTAATATCAACGCTAAAAGGATTTTTAAGCCATTTTTTATAAGTTGCGGGGAATCTTTTGAGTATTTGCTTATAGTTGAACCCTTCCCACTTTCCAAAGTTTATTTCTCGCAAGTTTTTATTTTTTACAATTCTACACCTGTTGCCAAAAATAATCTTTGCAGTTTGACAACTTCTTTTAAGGTCAGAAGAAAAGATTTTATCTATCTTTAAATCTTTTAATTTAGCTTCAATTCTTCTTGCTTGTGCCTTGCCTATTTTATTTAAACCGATATCCTTAAAACCGCAATATTTGTTCTCTAAATTATAATCTGTTTGGCTGTGACGTATTAGTATTAATCTAGTCATAAAAATAATTTCATAAAACAAAAAACCCAGCACTAATTTGTTGCATTTTATACAACAGCAAATTAGTGCTGGGTTGCACCCTGATTTTCTCTGGCCCTTCCGCGAGGAAATATATAGGCAGGTTTTCTGACTTAGAGATTACCCTACTTTTCCGCGCCTTCCTGCCCCGAATCATCGAAGCAGTGGCAAGCATGCGGAATTTCGTCCCTCATTACAGCAGCGGGACTGCGGTTGATTTACACAACCTTCCCTTAACCTATATAATCTATATTTTGAAAGAACGCTTACTTATTATAATTATATTTTTATTTTTGTCAACAAATTTTATAAGTCAATCTATAACTCAATCCCTTTTCTCGCCTTTATTCCCTTTTTATAATAATGTTTTACTGCTTTTATCTGACTTACCAAATCCGCTATTTTTATAATTTTTGGATGGGCATAGCGGCCGGTTAAAACAAGCTCTATTTTTTTGGGCGTATTTTTGATAAGGAGCATAATGTCCTTTAATTTTATTAATCCCAGATTTAGCGCAATATTGATTTCATCCAATATCACCATATCATAGGTTCTTTTAAGGATAACTTTTTTTATTTTTTCAAGGCCCTTTTTTGCTAACTCGACATCTTCTCCAGAAGGCGTCTTTTTTATAAAACAGGTTCTGCCGAATTGTTCAACCTTTATGTTCTTTATCTTTTTTAATGCGCGCAGTTCGCCATAATTTCTGCCTTTTAGGAATTGGCCGATGTAGACTTTCAGGCCCTGGCCAGCTGCCCTTACGGCTAATCCCAGTGCAGCAGTGGTTTTACCTTTTCCATTACCCGTGTAAACCTGTATCATTGTATCAGCGCTTTCCAGCTCATGGCTTTGGCCAAAGGAGGCCAAACCATTGCCCTCTGGCTTATGGCTTTGCCTATCGGAAGGCAAACCATTGCCCTCTGGCTTATAGGAAGCCAAACCATGGTTTTCCAACCTATTATGCCTAGGACGCATAACAAAGAAACAATTAATCCCGCACCAATTACCCCTAGAACTATCGCAATAAATGCGTATCTAAATCTAATCTTAAATAATGAAGCAGCTACTACCCCACTCCAGGCGCCAGTCATGGGTAGCGGTATGGCTACAAATATAGCCAGGCCTAAAGCCTCATATTTTTGTATGGCATCGGAGTTCTTTTTAGTGCGCTCAAAGAGCCAATCAAAGAACCTCGCCCAGAGCCTGAACCTTCTTAGCCGTGCAGAAACCGGCTCAAACAGAAAAAGCGCAGGAATAATAATGCTGATATTGCCTAGTACCGATAACCAAAACGCCTTATATAAAGGCATCCCCAAGGACAAGGCCAAAGGAATCGCGCCTCTTAATTCAGATATAGGTAAGGCACCTACTATCATTACTGCATATTCTTTAGGTATATCTTTTAACCAATTCACTATCAAGAAAATCACCTTCGGTGATGACTATTTGATTTTCAGTGGTTAGAAAAGTGTTTTATACTTTCCTACACCATAAATCAACCATATCTATGAGGGACGTCCCTAACAGCCGTATTTACCTACTAAAGGCACAAACACACAACCACAAATCTCGATAGATTCCAACTCCCCTTTTTTCTTTTCCACAATAGTTAAAATCTGACTAAAGCTCTCACCCAAAGGTAAAACTAGCCTACCATCTTCTTTTAATTGTTCAGTCAAAGGTAGAGGTATTCTCGGGCTGGCGGCAGTGATAATAATTCTATCAAAGGGAGCGGCTTCTTGCCAACCCAAAGTACCATCCCCTACCTTTATCTTAATATTTGTATATCCCAGTGTATTAAACGTATCTTGCGCCCTTTTTGCCAGAGTTTCAAATCTTTCTATACTATAAACCTCTTTGGCTAATTCTGCTAAAATTGCTGCTTGATATCCTGAACCAGTACCTATTTCTAAAACCTTTTCCTGGCCGGTTAAATTTAGGCACTCAGTCATTAAAGCCACCATATACGGCTGAGATATAGTTTGTCCTTCGCCAATGGGCACAGGAAAATCTCCGTAAGCAGATGTTCTTAAATCTTCGGGAATAAATTTATGCCGCTCTACTTTACGAAAAGCCTCCAGGACCCTTTGGTCTTTTATACCTCGGGGCATAAGCTGCTCCTCAACCATCCTTTTTCTTAAGATT
>Ga0315279_10000587_pt1 | contig 70889 bp, 61 predicted proteins | sample YL17G06_20_MG_FD_203694 | JGI IMG/M metagenome (GOLD analysis project Ga0315279, IMG submission 203694) | Sediment microbial communities from Yellowstone Lake, YNP, Wyoming, USA - YL17G06_20 | ecosystem: Environmental > Aquatic > Freshwater > Lake > Sediment | place: USA: Wyoming | collected...
AGCAGGCGAAGCGTGCGGAGAAGGAGATTCTAAGAGGTATATACCGCGGGCCCTTGCATGGAATTCCGATCAGCCTCAAGGATCTCTTCTATACGAAAGGCATCCGAACTACAGCTGGATCGAAGATCCTTCGGGGTTTCGTCCCCGATGAGAATGCGCCGGTGGTAGATCGCCTCCTGGAGGCGGGTGCAGTTTTAACGGGCAAGACCAATTTGCACGAATTCGCTTTTGGCGCAACTAACGTGAATCCGCATTATGGGCCCGTTCGTAACCCGTGGGATCGAAAGCGGATCTCCGGAGGCTCGAGCGGCGGCAGCGCTGCTTCTGTGATCGCGGCTCTCTCGCTGGCTTCCCTGGGCACGGACACAGGAGGCTCGATCCGAATTCCGTCTGCTGCTTGCGGCTGTGTGGGGTTAAAGCCTACTTATGGCCGCGTGGCTCAAGAAGGAGTTATTCCTCTGGCGACCAGCCTCGATCACGTGGGTCCTCTATGCCGATGCGTGGAAGATGCCGCGATAATGCTGGGCATTCTGGCCGATCAGCGGTCGCGATCGAATAAAGTCACAAATCCTTTCTCGCGACAACTCCGTCTGGGTGTGAAGGGGATGCGGATCGGCGTGCCTAAGCAATACTTTTTCGAACGGCTGCAGGTTGACGTGTGCCGGAAGGTACTAGAGGCGATCTCATGCCTGGAGCAGCTTGGAGCCCATGTATCGGCGGTAAGCCTGAAAGGAATGAGCGAAACCGCGGAGCTTGCCGCGGAAATTACCGTTGGGGAGGCTCTGGCGTACCACTGGAATTGGCTTCAGAGGAGACCTGGGGATTACGGGCCGGACCTGCGTGAACGGCTCGCAGGCAGCCGGAACCAGCCGTCTGTGGTTTACCTGCAGGCGCAGGCGAGAATGAGGGCTTACCGCGACAGGCTCATCGAGGCCATGGGATCGGTGGACGTAATGGCCATGCCCACTCTGCCTATTGTCGCCCCACGCATCGAGGAGGAGGAAGTCCTCATTGGTAGAGCGCGCGAGAATGTCCGGCTCGCGCTCTTGCGCCTGACGCGCCCCGGAAACTTGTCCGGCCTGCCAGCAATCTCTGTACCGTGCGGGTTCTCCGCCGAAGGCCTGCCAGTGGGGCTGCAGCTGATGGGACATCCTCTGGAGGAAGCCACTGTCCTGCGCGCTGCCTATGCTTACGAGGATGCTACTTCCTGCCTTAAGAAGTTTCCGTCGGACTTAGGCGATGCGCCCGCACCAGGTTGAGGCTGAGGAAAAGCAGCCGTCTATCTTGCCGGTCGCGCCTGAAGCTCACGCTCGACCTTCTCGACCTGGGAAAGCAGGCGGAGCGTATTCTCGCCCAGAATTTTTTTGATGTCCGGTTCGCTGTAGCCCCTGCGAAGCAGGGCCTCCGTGATTTTCGGGAGCTTGCTCACATCTTCGAGACCCTCGGGCATGGTCGCGCCGTCAAAGTCGGATCCCAAACCCACGTGATCGGCACCAACCAGTTTCACGGCGTAGTCGATGTTCTCGATTATCTTCTCCCAACTTACCTTCGGCATCGGTCCTAGTTTTTTCGTGACCTCCTCCTGGGCGCGCCTGTAATTTTCCCTGCTGGGATTCTTCTTCAGGAACTCCTCGGCCAGGGGCTCCGCCTTTTTAAAATATGCTGCGGCATCATTATCAAGGAATTCGATGTGATAATTGATCTGAATCACGCCGCCTTTGGCGGCAAGTGCCTTGATCATTTCGTCGGTCATGTTGCGCGGGTGAGCCGTCAGGGCGCGGCAGGATGAGTGGGATGCGATCATGGGAGCCTTGCTGACTTCCAGGGCGTCCCAAAAGGTTTTGTCCGATACGTGAGAAACGTCGACCATGACTCCCAGGCGATTCAGTTCCCGGATGACTTCCTTTCCGAAATCCGCCAAGCCGTTGTGCTTGGGTTGATCGCCCGAGGAATCAGCCCAGTCTACGTTAACGGAATGTGTGAGGGTTAGGTAACGGATTCCGAGCTTGGCATACATTCGGAGGATCGGAAGGCTGTTGTTGATCATGTGCCCGCCTTCCATCCCGAGCAGAGCGGCTATCTTTCCCTGCTTGTGGGCGGCGCGTACCTGGTCGGCTGTCGTGCAGACTGCGACCTTGTCGGGATAATCCTCGGCCAGCTTGTAAACCGAAGCGATGCGCTCAAGAGAGTCGTTGACTGCTTTCGGTCCCGTCACCGTGCCGGGCATGAAGATGGAGAAGAAAAGTCCGCCGAGCCCGCCTTTTATCATTCGTGGCAGATCCAGTTGACCTTCCGTGTGTTCCTCGGTGAAATTCCAGCCCTGTCGCTGAAACCTCGAAGTGGTGTCGACGTGTGTATCGATGACGATGGAATCGAAGTGAAGCTTGCGGGCACGCTGGGCAATAAGATCGTCGCTTTGGGCGCAAAGGAGCACAGCACCCAGCAAGGGAAAAATACAGGATAACGTTGCTTGATATCTTTTCATTCAGCCGCCTCCATGAGCATTACACCACAGAGACACGGAGGTCGCCATTAGAGAATATAATTAGCGAGAAGCCGGCGGCAGGCAATAGGCGGCAGGCAGTAGGGGCCCATAAGGAAACAATATCTGAGTTGGTTACTGCCTGCGGCCAGTCGCCTACTGCCGGCTTGAAACCTCATGCAAGGGACTTGTCGCAACCGGCACGATGCCACCGATTTGGTTTGCGGCCGCTAGGCCGCGCCAAGATGTTCGCGATGTGATATCTTTCTGCGAGGAGGAGTCCCTATGAACATTGCGATGGCGCAGGTCAACTCGACGGTCGGTGACATCCGCGGCAATCGCGATCGGGTGCTCAAGGAAATGGAAAGGGCGCAGGGGTTGGGCGCCGAAATGGTTGTCTTCCCGGAGCTATGTCTTACAGGCTATCCCCCGCGCGATCTTCTGGGACTCCACGGTTTTGTCGATGCCAACATCCGTGCTGTGGAAGAGATCGCCTCCCGAACAGGCCGCATCGGGGTAATAGTCGGCTTTGTGGATCGAAACCGGAAGAGTGAGGGCAAGGACTATTACAACGCGGCGGCCTTTCTTTGGCAGGGAAAAGTTCAGGCAAGGGTCCACAAAACCTTGTTGCCGACCTACGACGTTTTCGACGAGGACCGCTATTTTGAGCGCTCCAACGAAATCCGTCTGGTGCATTTCTGCGGACGCTCGGTCGGAATCTCGATTTGCGAGGACGCCTGGAATTCCCAGGATTTTTGGCCCAAACCGCTATATCACACGGATCCGATACGGAACCTGGTGGAACGCGGGGCAAGCCTGATCATCAACATCTCCGCCTCTCCCTTCGAGATGGACAAGCCGCAGTTTCGCTATCGCATGCTCCTCGATCACGTTCGAAGACATAATGTTCCTCTCGTCTATCTCAATCTTGTTGGCGGAAACGACGATCTTCTCTTTGACGGCAACAGCCTTGTGCTGGGGAAGCAGGGCAATGTCATAGCGCAAGGGAAGTGCTTTTCGGAGGACTTGTTCGTCGCTGACCCCGACTCGAACGAAGACCGCGGTTACCGGGAGGCAGACGAAGCGGAGAGCCTGTTTCAAGCGCTTGTCATGGGAACGCGGGATTACGGGTGCAAGTGCGGCTTCAAGTCGGCAGTGCTCGGGTTGAGCGGCGGGATCGATTCCGCTGTGACCGCCTGCATCGCCGCCGAGGCATTTGGCCACGATAATGTGCTTGGGGTTTCCATGCCTTCGGAGTTTTCCGCGCGGGAAAGCTACGAGGATGCCCGCACGCTGGCCGGCAATCTCGGGATCCGATTCGAGGTCATTCCGGTTCACGCCACATTCCAGGCCTACAAGGAGTCTCTCGCTCATGTTTTCGCCGGTATGAAGGAGGACACCACCGAAGAGAATCTCCAGGCCCGCATCCGCGGGAACATCCTTATGGCCCTATCCAATAAATTCGGCCACCTCGTTCTTAGCACCGGCAACAAATCCGAGCTCGGTGTCGGTTACTGCACTCTGTACGGCGATATGGCCGGAGGCCTTGCGGTGATTTCCGATGTGCCGAAAACGGGCATCTACAAGCTGGCCGGGCACATCAACAGGGAACGGGCGATAATTCCCGAAAACACCATTCACCGGCCGCCTACGGCTGAACTGCGGCCCAATCAGAAAGACCAGGACTCGCTGCCGGAATATGAGGTGCTGGACGGTATTCTCCGCCTGCGGGTTGAAGAGCAAATGAGCGTTGATGAAATCATGGCTCGCGGGTACGACCGCTTAACGGTCGAAGAAGTGGTCAGGATGATCCACCTGAACGAATACAAACGCAGGCAAGCGGCTCCCGGTCTGAAGGTTACCACGCGGGCATTCGGCATGGGACGGCGCATGCCCATCGCAATGCGTCTCAACTTCTGAACAGTGGAGAAACGGAAATGAGTATACGGCAAAGGGCAGGAGTGGAGCCCGAGGATTTGAAGCAGGGAAGCAGGCTGGTCACGGAAGCTTTGCTCACGGATTTGTACGAGCTGACGATGGCCGCAGGCTATCTGGAGCAGGGCAAGGCTGCGGACACCGCGACCTTCGATCTTTACTACCGGCACAATCCCTTCAACGGTGGTTACGCCGTCGCCGCGGGCCTCGAGAATGCGATTGAGTCCGTAGCCGGCCTGAGATTCAGTGCCGAAGATCTCAGATATCTGTGCACTCTCAGGACCAGCGCAGGCACCGCGGTTTTTTCCGAGCAGTTTCTGCGCTATCTCTCCGAATTCCGATTTCGGGGAAGCATCCGCGCAATTCCGGAAGGAACGGTGGTTTTCCCAAACGAGCCTCTTTTGCAGGTTCGCGGCAACCTCATCGAGTGCCAGGTCATCGAGAGCATCCTGCTATGCCACATCAATTTTCAAACTCTTGTGGCAACGAAGGCCGCCCGAATTTGGGAAGCTTCCAACCACGCAACGATCATCGAGTTCGGGCTGCGTCGTGCGCAGGGACCGAACGGCGCACTCAGCGCCTGCAGAGCCGCCTACATCGGCGGTACCGACGCAACCTCGAATGTTATGGGCGCGGCTTTGCTGGACATTTCGCCCAAGGGAACGCATGCCCACAGCTGGATTCAGTCTTTCCCGTCCGAGCTGGAGGCTTTCCGCAGCTACGCTCGCTCCTTTCCGGACGACTGCGTGCTTTTGGTGGACACCTACGATGCGCTGAAGAGCGGCATTCCGAACGCCATCCGGGTCGCGAAGGAACTAGAGCAGCAGGGACATCGGCTTGCCGGCGTTCGAATCGACAGCGGAGATCTTGCCTTCCTTAGCCAGAAGGGCAGGGAGATGTTCGATCGGGCAGGTTTGGGATACGTAAAGATCATTGCTTCAAATGAACTCGACGAATACATCATCTCCGAGATTATCGCAGAGGGAGGAAAGATCGATGTCTGGGGCGTAGGAACGAAGTTGGTGACAGCCTGTGGCGAGGGAGGCGGCGCGCTGGGGGGCGTCTACAAAATGGTCGAACACAACGGCAGGCCGAAGATAAAGCTGAGCAGCAATCCCGAAAAGATGACGAATCCCGGCATTAAAAAGATCGTCCGCTTTTACGACACCGACGGCCTGATGGAAGCCGACGCGCTGGCCGACGAATCGGAGGATCTGACCTCCCACAATACGCTCATTGTCGATCCCAACAATCCTTTGCGCCGCAAGAAGCTAAACTCCGGACAGCGTGTGGAACTCCTTCGGGACATAGTGAAGGAGGGGGAAGTCGTTTACGAGTTTCCTTCATTGGAAGAAATCCGCGCAAGGCGAAGAGATCAGCTTGCCCATCTGCATGAAAGCCACAGGCGGCTCCACAATGCGCACGAGTACAAAGTCGGCCTCACCCACAAGCTATGGCAAAAGAAAGAGCAAATGCTCAATCAGGAAACCGTCTGACCTTTTTTTCTAAACACTACTGCCAAGGAGCCCCCTCGCCTTGGAAAATCTGACCGGTTCCTGTGGGTATGGCTCAGCCGTCACACTGGTCAGGGCTGACGCTACGGATGCTCTTGACCTGTGCGCCATTTGGCGCTATCCTTGGCGACAAATGGTAAACGAACTGCGTGCTGTGGTGGAGGAATTAGGCGGTGAGCAAACCCTAGGCCGCCCCATGGAAACCGATCATGATCTTCGCGAGGCCATTCGAGAAGGGTTTCCGCCCGCGGTAGTCACGGAGTTGATGAGGGTCTGTGGGTTGACATTGAAAGAGTTGGCAAGTTCCCTCGATCTCTCACCTCGAAGCCTGCAACGGCGACGGCGCACTGGGCGCTTAGCCCGCTTTGAATCTGATCGACTTTACCGGCTGGCTCGCGTCGTCGCGCTGGCTCATCACAGCCTCGGTGACCGTGATCGGGTCATGCGCTGGCTCAGGCATCCAAATCGTGCTTTGGGTGGGCTGGCGCCAATCGCGGCAATCGACACCGAGCTCGGAGCCCGTCAGGTTGAGAATGTCCTCGGCCGCATTGCCCACGGCGGAATCAGTTGACCCGAGTTTATCGAATTCTGCGGGCGGCTTACGCCCGCGCCCCCTTTGACGGAGAAGGCGCATATCGCTACGGAGGAAGATGGTCGAGCCCCGGAACACGCCTCAGCTACACGTCTGAGCACCAGTCACTCGCCATGCTGGAGTACTTCGTCCATCTGGACCCGGACGATCCTCCGGGTGATCTCGTGCTGGCAACAGCGGATGTCCCGGACGACATAGGCCGCGAGCTCGTTGAGGAGAACAAGTTACCCGCAAACTGGCGCCAAACCCCTGCACCGCCCGAGCTCGTCCGATTTGGCGACGAATTCGTGCAAAGGGCGGAGCATTGCTTGTTGCTGGTACCTTCGGCGCTGGCGGTGAGTGAAGACAACTGGCTCATCAATCCCCAGTACCCGGACTTCAAGAGAATTATCGTTCCCACGGTAGAGCCGCTAAGCTATGATCCGCGCATGTTTCGCAAGCACGGGACGCGCCGTAAAGACAGACGCGGATAAGCGGCCCAGTCCCGGCTCCACCATTTCGCATTGTCCCCCAAAGCGTCCCGCCATAGAATTCCCTCCGAGCAAGTCGGAAGGATGCGCCGCGCCTCCGGGGTTGCAAGATAGCCGGATATCCTCTCATTCGACCGGCCGCATGATTCCCACAGCAGGTGTGGCACGACGTATGGGAAAGAACATGGAGGAAAACATGCGAAGGGCATTTATGGCATCTGTTGGATTTGTGCTCGTATTATCACTTCTGCCGGCGTCCTCCGGCGGACGGGCTCAGACCGGCAACACGCAGGGAACTCGCGTTGCGTGGATGGACCTGGCGAAAACTCCGCCGATGGGTTGGAACAGTTGGAACAAGTTCACCTGTAATGTGAGCGAGCAACTCATCCGCGAAACCGCTGATGCGATGGTGACCAGCGGCATGAAGGATGCCGGCTATCAATACGTGGTCATCGACGACTGTTGGCAGGTAGCGCGCGATGATCAAGGAAATATCGTGCCGGATTCGAAGCGGTTCCCGTCGGGCATGAAGGCGCTTGCTGACTATGTTCACTCGAAAGGGTTGAAATTCGGTCTATACTCCGATGCTGGTGCGAAAACGTGCCAGGGGCGCCCTGGGAGCAGCGGATACGAAGTCGAAGATGCCCGGCAGTACGCTGCCTGGGGCGTCGACTATCTCAAGTACGACTGGTGCCATACGGACGGGGTGGATCCCAAGATCGCCTATCCGACGATGCGCGATGCGCTCAGAGCCGCCGGTCGCCCCATTGTTTTCAGCATCTGCGAGTGGGGAAAAAGCAGTCCGTGGACGTGGGCTCGCGGCGTCGGCCATCTCTGGCGAACCACCGAGGACATCCAGGACTGCTTCAGCTGTTTGCGGGACTGGGGCGGAGCAGGTTGGACGAGAATTCTCGACAACCAGGTTGGCCTGGAGAAATTCGCGGGCCCCGGCGGATGGAACGATCCCGATATGCTCGAGGTGGGTAACGGCGGGCTCAGTATCGCCGAGAGCCGGGCTCACTTCAGCTTCTGGTGTCTGCTGGCCGCGCCGCTCATGGCGGGCAACGACCTGCGTTCGATGTCTGCCGATACTCGCGATATCCTCACCAACAGGGAAGTGATCGCGATCGACCAGGATCCGCTGGGAATCGAGGGGAACAGGATTCGGAGAACCGGCTTCGTCGAGGTGTGGGCAAAAAAGCTGACCGGGAACAGTTATGCGGTGATCCTTTAAATCGAGGAGAGGGCGAGCAGAAGATCGCGGTTTCGTGGCACGAGATCGGATTGCGCCCCGATGCAGAGCCCACGGTGCGCGATATCTGGGCCCGCAAGGGTCTCGGCAGTGTGAAAGGCACATTCTCTTCCAGTGTTCCTTCTCACGACGTGGTATTGATCCGAGTCACTCCGTAACCGTATGGCGCTTCGGATCTTGGATGATCGGCGAAGAGCCGCACTATTAAATGCACCACTCCGTAGGGATGAGGTTGGTTCAGGGTGGATGCTTCGGTACACAAATCGAAATGAACATCGCTAGCGCCATCGTCGAAGGAGAGGAGCTGAGATTAAGGCACACTGTTCCGCCACTTCAGCCTTATCTGGGCTGCTTCTGGGCAATTGAAACCACCGCTGCCACGCGATTGCGCACTCTGCCGGACGGCTGCGCAGCCCCCCCTCGTGGAAGTCGTCGAAACCGATTCGTCTGAGTGCTTATTTGCGGTCGGCATTGAGGCTCTAATTGAGGGGAAATAGGAAGGCGTCTCGGGCTTGTCCGAGGGTATTGCGGCCAGGCGACAAAATCGGTAACATCAGTCGGGGGGCGGAAACCGATGCATGGCTTCGAACCTAAGGCATATAAGGATTATCGATGGATTGTAGCTGACCCGCTATTGTTGGGCGGCACGCTTGCTATTCGTGGTACTCGCCTGTCGGTCTCACTGATTCTTGAGTGCCTGGCCAACGGCATGACCCTTGATGACATCGACGAGAGCTTCGATAGGACATTTCCCCACGAAGCTCTTTCTGAAATCTTGAAGGTGGCATCGGAATTGGCAGGAGCTGTTCATGTGGCTGCTTGATGCCAACATGGATGTGCACCTTCTTGGCCTCTTCGCCGAATTAGGAATCCCTTGCGAATCGGCTATCCACAAGGGCTGGGCGCAATTCACCAACGATGAACTCGTCTCATCCGCGGCAAAGGCTGCATTCACCTGCATTTTTACCCACGATCGGCTTTTTGCAGAATCTGCGAGCGTGTCACCGCAATTGGCTCCAAATCTTTCGATCGTCGTTGTTCACCTTCCACAAAAGCCTTGGTGGGAATACATTCGGCAATTTCGACTTGCCTGGGCACAGAAGCCAATCGTGCCGGCCTCGGGGTCGGTAATTTACTGGCCAGCGGCTTGGGTCTGTCGCGAGAAAAACAGGGACAGAGCCCGTCACCATTTTTTGAAGCGTCGCTCGAGACTCCGATTGCGAGGCGCACCCGACGCCTCGCTTTCCCGTCCCAACATCTCGTCGATTTATGGTCTAGAGAATCCCAGAAGTGCCAGTTCGAGTCTGGTCGGCTCCACCACTTATAGATTAAGGACCGCCGCCAGCAACGCCCTTCCTCAGTGACGGGCGTTTTGTTTTGCGTGTCAGTCGGCTGAGGCTGCCGTCGACTCTGATTCCACGATTTCTCTTTCATCACGCTCAACAATGTTGCAGAGGTGAGGGAACCATGGAGTGCCGCAGGTCCCCCTCGAAGAGATCGGCCACAGAAAATCGGTGCGATTAGCGACAGCTGAATCGGTTTTAGATCGGGGGACAGGCTACCCAACTCAATTGAATTCTCTCGAATTCCGGGGTTACGTAGTCTCCCGATTTTCGTAGCCTGTCCCCCGACTTTTGTCCCCCGAGTTTGTGACTGTTTCCTTCTCCATGAGGAAACGGTAGGGCATTCCATTCCTTTATGGCAAGGAGATTGATGGCTCTCGCCCCTAGTGAGGCAACGTGCCGCCAGAAGGATTCCGTCTCGACAGTTGCAGTTTCACAGGTATTCCTGGTTGGGTTGCGGCTCGTCCGCGCTGTGATCTTGTGTGGCTCTGACTAGCAAAAGTCGATTGCAAATCCTGCCAGTGTGGATCTATGTTCTTGCGGTTGGAGGAAACCGCAATGAAACATAAGAGCCGTCGGGAGTTTATCAAGGAATCGATTGCCGTGGGTGCCGTGGCAGGCTCCTCCGTGCTGGGTAGTGGGACCGCCTTGGGCATTAACGCGGCATCTCAGGGGAGGGTCTTGGGCGCGAATGACCGGATCCGCATTGGTTTGGTTGGCTGCGGCGGCCAGGGGCGGGCCGACTTGGACAAGGCGATCCGCATTAAAAACATCGAATGCATCGCGCTCTGCGACGTCGATGACAGTCAAACCAGCAGAACAGCGAACATGGTGGAGGTAGTCACGACTCAAAAGCCGGGATTTACCTCACGAGATTTTCGCAAGCTTCTGGACCTGAAAGATCTGGACGCAGTCATCGTCGGGACTCCCGACCACTGGCATGCCCTGCCTACCATCATGGCATGCCAGGCCGGCAAGGATGTCTATGTCGAGAAGCCGCTTTCTGTCTCCATTGGCGAAGGCCGGGCAATAGTGGCGGCTGCCCGCAAGTACGATCGGGTGGTGCAGATGGGGACGCAGCAGCGCAGCGCCCCGCATTACCGGGATGCCGTGGAATATGTGAAGAGTGGAACCCTCGGCAAAATCCGTCTGGTTCGAGCTTGGGCCTACCTCGACTGGAAAGGGGAGACGCCGGTTCTTCCCGACTCCGATCCACCTCCAACCGTCGATTACGACCTGTGGCTGGGACCGGCCAGGAAGCGGCCGTTTAACAAGAACCGGTTCCACTCTACCTTCCGCTGGTATTGGGACTATTCGGGCGGATTGATGACTGACTGGGGCGCCCACATGATCGACATCGCCAACTGGGGTATGGGAATCAAGGCGCCAAGCTCTGCAGTTTCCATCGGCGGCAAATACGGCTACCCAAACGACGCAATGGAGACGCCCGACACCCAGCAGGCGATCTGGGATTTCCCCGAATTAAAACTCAGTATGATCTGGGAGCACGCGCTTGGCGTAGGCCGTGGACCTGAGGCAAGAGAGCACGGCGTCGCATTCCACGGCAACAACGGCGTTCTCGTGATCGACCGCGCCGGCTGGGAGGTATACCCTGAAACGGACAGCATCAACAAGAAGCGCATCTTCAAAATGCCGGGCGTTCCCCGCATGAGCGCCGGTAGTGCTGACTATCACGGCTATCACGTCAAGAACTTTTTCGACTGCATGCGGTCGCGCCAGCGTCCCAATTCGGATGTCGAGATCGGCCACAACTCCATGATTGCCTGCCACCTGGCCAACATCGCCCAGCGCCTGGGCCGCCAGGTCAAATGGAATGTGGACAAAGAAATGATGATTAACGATCCCGAGGCTCAGAGGGAAGTTATGAGGGAATATCGGGCGCCCTGGAAGCTCCCGGAAATCGCGGGATGAATCATTGCGGATTGCGAATTGCGGATTGCGAATTGAAAAACCGAATGGGCAATTCGCAATTGGCTCTAGTGACTTGGTTATTTTTTGGGACGCATGGCCCAGGCCGTCGCGAAGATAAACCAACCTGCGGAGGCTGAGGCCAGCGTGGCCTTGTAAGCCACCATATCCATCCTGCCCAGAAAATGAAGAACCGGCGCCACTAGGCAGAGAATCAAGCTTAGCGCCGCCAGCCAGAGACTCGTCTTTTTAACCATAGTTGCCTTCCAAGTGAATCAGGCTGCCCGCCGCTGATCAAGCGCTGGTTCTTTTCTGTGGTGGAGACTCAGGATGATATAAGCGACCAGTGCGACGAAATACCCCGGCAGCCAGCGGAAAAACAGGTGAAACGGCATCAAAAGGCACAGCACCAGGGTTCCAACCCAAACGGCAAGCGCTCTCCAATTGAAGGTCCAGCCGCGCTTTTCCGCCGCATACTGCTCGATGCCGAATTTTGGAAAGATCCAGTGTTCGGCAAACACGATCGCCCCGATCGGCATCAGAACCAGACCGTAGATGGCCACATAATTCAGCAGCTTCATGAAAACAAGCGGGAAGCAGGACAGGATGGTAGTAATCAATCCCGCCATCAGCGTCGTCTTCCAGCGAGGCCAGTTTGGCGTGATGCACTGGATGGCGAGGCCTGCTCGGTAAAGTGTCGGGTTGGCGGTCGTCCAACTGGCAAGCACAACGGCCAGCAGACCCGCGAATCCCGCCGCCTCGAAAGCCATCACGCCCGGATCCATCTGCCGGTTTACGGCGGCCACCATCACTCCAGAGCAGATCCATGCGAGCATATGGCCCGGATACATACCGAAAGCCGAATACAGGCCGTACGCCCAATGCCTGGCGTAACGAAAAAGCGCCATATCGGACAAGCCGAAGTGCGAGGCGAGGTTGCAGAACCATGCGAAGAAGATGATGTGCCACAGGTGGTATTGCTCTTGTCCCGGACTCGGGACTCCGGTCCAAATCCGGGTCTGTGCGATCTCCTTGAGATTGTCGAGATTCGTGTGCACACCGAGCCTGGGCAGCATCGCGAGGGCTCCAGCGATGAAGACGGCAAACATCCATGGGGAGCAGACCTCTGCAAACCTGCTCAACTTCTCAAATCCCAGGATGGCCAGCACGATAAAAGCCGTGCCGATAGCGAAGGTGAGCGCAACCCATGCCACGCTGGGGGGCAGAACATCGTCCAGGCCAGGCCTCTTTATCCCGAGCGCCAGCCCGACCGCTGTTGCCGATACGGCGATCATTGCCCCGGCAAGAATGCAAAAGAGAACGGCATTGGCCACGTTATACGCGACTGTGAGACCCGGGCCCGCAATCCTTCGGAGATACCAATAAAGTGTTAGCCGCGTCCGGGTGGCGATAGGGGCACAGATGAACGTCCAGGAGAGCACTGCGAGGAGGTTGCCGATCAGAAGCCCCAGCAGCAGGTCCGCCGCTCTGACTCCATGGATTACGAAGAACGCCCCGATCACGAACTCCGTGCCGGCGACATGCTCGCCCGCAAACAAGCCCGCAAACTGGGCTCCCGGCTTGAACTGGCCCGGAATCACCTCTTCGCGGTCGTATTCGTAGAGTGCGTCCATCTGGGACGCGAGTTGGGCCAGCTTCGAGCTCATAAACACAGACTCCAATCTTATGGTTGCTATGTCACTGCGACAACGCGATCGTGGAAAAAAGCGGGGCAGGCACCTTACCGGGATTAAAAATGACGAATGACGAATGACGAGTAAATGTAACTGCTGAGGTATTCGTCATTCGTACTTCGTCATTCATTGCCCCGCCTGGAGTGATTTGACCGTTCCTTTCTCATTCGCGGTGGTGAGCCGGAGGTTCATGGAAACTTGGTTACCCTTTCGAGGAGCCTCCCGCGACACCTAGAAGCTCCTCTTCAGCGGCCTTGGTCCACTGGCCGCGCTCCAGCTTCTCACTAACCGTTGGGAAGATATTCCGCAGGTCAGCCAGCGGGATCAGTCCAAGTTCGTGTAGCATCGGATAGACGATAATCTTGCCGGCCAGAGACCGGTTCTCCACGGCTGCGATTGCATCGACCGCGCCGGCCATGCCTGCCACCGCATCGACGGAGCAGTTCGTGTCCAGCCTGCCGCCCTGCACTTTGTTCAGTACGATCTTCATGTCGCCGATCACGGATCCGCTCGTTCCGAACATAAAGCACTGGTTTGCGATGTACCTGTCAAGATCCAGATCGTTGCGGGTCGCGGCAGGGATGCCGGCGAAGATATTGATCAGGCATCCCCGCGCGCTGTGCTGGATTGCGTCGGCAACCAGCTTGCCGGCTGGAACCAGCACTGCGAAGTAGCTGAACTCCTGCTGCAACTGCTCCTTGCTTGTGTTGATTACCTTGAGGTCGATCCCGTTCGCTTCGGCCAGCGGTTTGGCCTTCGTTATAAGCGTCTTCAGGCGCGCGTCGTCGATGTCGGTAGCCACCAGGGAGATTTCCTGAACACCGAGGCAAAGGGCGCGAATAACGTGCATCTGTCCCATCGGTCCCGCGGCGCCGATAACAGCGATGCGCTCTCCCTGTCGGATCTCGCCATTGGGCGGAACTGTACGATAGGATTCGATAGCTCGCTCCGAGTTTGTACCGATCCAGCGGGTCATGCCGTAGTGGACGCGGCCGACCCCCACGGAAACCGGCTCCCCGATGCACTTGCCCCCGGTGACGATGTTGATGATTCCGCGCGAGGAGAGCTTATCGCTCAAGATAGCGATAGTGGGGGCGTGCGCGCCGAAATAGATGATGTCGTCAAAGTCCTCATCCGGGAGGGCAGAGACGCTACCTGCTCTCTCGATCGGCACGCCTAGGGTTTGGAATATTTCATCCTGGGAGCCCGTGGCACAAACCGCCGTCAACGACGCGGGCTTTCCTCCCGATAACGCCTCGGCCAGACCCTTGATTTCATGCCCCTCGTCGGCAACTACGGTGAGACTGCCGCCGGGCTTGATATGTTGGCGCTCCGGGTTTACATAGGAATCCTCGACGCAGGCCCAGGGTTCCACAAGCGCAACCGCCGAAGCGCTCAGCGCTTCGTCTACCGGGATGAGAAAACGCTCGCCGCTCTCGGGATCTATGATCACCCGCTCATCCATCAAGACGTACTCCTGCAAGCCTCCTTCGAAGTTATAGCCGAAGGCGGCATTGGACTCGGAAGTGCGCAACTCCCGGTAGTCGGTCTGAACCAGGCAGCGCTCCCCCAAGCGATGATGCTGAACCTTGTCTCCTACGGCCACAATGCGACAAACTACCTCGTGTCCCGGCACGGTCGGCTTCTCTCCCGGGACGTAGCTTGGAATCTGCCGAAGTACCTCCGGTGACAGGCCCCGAATAACTTCTCCTTTACGCACGTGCTTGGAGAACTGCTTGAGCAGCTTGAGATCCGAAAAACACAAGCCGACGGCTTCCACTTTTGCGAGGATTTGGCGCGGACCAGGCCGGAACACCTCTTTTTCGGGGTTGTGGCGCAACTCGCCGGGGCCCATGAGTTGGACGGCGTGCTGAGTTTTGGGCAATTCGCTTCGTGTCATGTTTGATCGATTCTCCCTCAATAGTCGGTACGTAACGAAGGTGCACCACAGAGGCGCGGAGGACGCAGAGAACTCAGCTAAGCATGACCTGTCCGCCCGTCACGGGAACAGCCTGACCTGTCTCATACTGCTGGGCGATCACATAGTAGACGGCCTTCATCACATCTGCCGTGGTACAGCCTCGGCCCATAGGCACCTTTGCTTCATAGAATCGTCTGACATCCTCAACGGTTTTCGCCCCCGGAACCTTTCCTGTACGCAGATACTGGACGAAGAGTCCGGTCTCAGGATCGGACCACAGAGGGCCGTCGAAGAAGTTGCCCGGGCATATGGCATTTACTTTAATGCCATCCTCGATCAGCTCCAACGCGAAGGACTGCGTCAGGCCAATGCCTCCGAACTTGCTTCCCGCGTAGGCTCCGTTACGGTTGGAGCCTTCCAGTCCGGATTTGGAATTGATCTGGATTATGTCGCTCCAGTAGTCCGGTTTTGCCTTGTGCTGAAGGGCCATAATGGGGGAAGCCTTCTGCACGCAAAGGAAATAGCCTTTGTAATTCACGCGCGTGACCAGGTCGAAGTCCTGCTCGGGTTGGGTTTTGACGCTCCCCGCGTGGAGAACTCCGGCGTTTGAGATCAGCAGGTCCAGCCCTCCGTAAGTCCGTACGACCTGATGCAGCGCAGATTCGATGGAGGAGCTGTCCGTCACGTTCATGGCAAGAGCTAATGCTCTGCCGGTCCCCAAGCGCGAGACGAGCGCAGCAGCGTGCTCTTCAGCTCCCTTGACCTTTATGTCGCCAAGCACAACGTGGGCTCCCTCGGAGGCCAGATTCTGCGCGATCTCCAGCCCGAAGCCCTGAGCGGCTCCCGTCACGACGGCAACCTTGCCGGCCACCTGGCCTTGGCGGCGGTCCCCGGCTGCGACCTTGCGCCGGTAAGCCTCGACCTCCCAATACTCGATGAAGCCGCGCTCGCGCGGCGATAACGGGTGAACTCCGCCGAGTCTCTGCGCGCCGCTCATCACCTTGATCGCGTCGATATAGCAAAGACGCACGGTGTCGGCCTGAGCAAAATCGTCGCCGGCCGTGAACATGCCTAAGCCTTTGGCCAGGATTACGAGTGGCGGGAAGTGGGTTGTTGTGACATGGTTTTCAATCGCCCCCCTCAAGCGCCCGATGAGTGCTGCCGACGGCTCATTCTCCAAGGGCTCAAACCAGAGCGGGAACGAGTTGCAGTAGACGATCTGGTCGGGTGTGAGCGGGCCGCCGAGCGCACTGGCCTGTCCTTCCTCGCAGCCGGCCAGACTCATCACGGCCTCAGAATCGTCAAAAGTGACCACCTTCGGGGCGTCTCCCCCGGCAAGCAGGGCGCGCAACACCGGGCCGAATGTGTTGATCGAGTTGCGCGTCCTGCCGCTTTCAATCAGGCGTATCCGCCCGAACGCATGTTCATCCGGCAGCCGACTCAGCCGCGCGCGTATTTTGCCGACGAGCCAATCCGTGTGCTCGCGAATCTGCGCCGGCGTATCCGCGCAGACAATCAGGCCGTGATTCTGCATCAGCAGGGCGATCGGGCAATCGCGTCCGGTTTGCTTGACGTAATCCCCCAGGGCTCGGCTCAGCGTTTTAGCAAGGGTGAAACCCGGGTCGACATAAGGAATCCATAAGATCTCATCGCCGAACATCTCTGCAGCCAGCGCCTCGCCGTTCCGGCAGCAGCAGATCATATTGACCTGTGTCTGATGCGTATGGACGACGAAGCGGCGTGGAAGCATGTTGTGCAGCACGCACTCGACCGACGGCCGTTGTCCTATTTCCGGATCGGCGCGCGCCGCCAGGATCGCCTCCTTGAATCTTGCCTCACGCGTGTCAGGATCACTTCCCAGATCGCTGTTCAGCAGATCATCGAGAGCGGCGCGTTTCATTTCGACAAATCCGCGGGCATCGGCCGTTGCGAGAGAGGTGCCGCTGCTTTTGACGAGAAGCCTGTCGCCGGTCTTGACCGAAGTGTTTCCTCCGCCGGCAATGACAGACTCGATGTCGGCTCCGTAGTAGTGCGAGAGCTTGACCAGCTGTTCCAGCGACGTTTCGGTCGCTTCGAAGGTGGGCCATACGGGCGTGGTAATCATCAGGACAACTCGCTCCTCATGAATAGGATGATTGCTCATAGTAACGCTCGATCACAGCCGCGCCAAGCCTGCGGAAGTGCTCGATGCGTCGTTCCCTGTCGTCGAACGCAGGATTGAGCTCTCCGGCATCATCCACATAGCCGCACCGGCCGTGCAGGCGCAGGAACTGATGCGCCGCCACGATGCAGGCTCCTTCCCAGAAGATCTCCCTAATTGCTTCAGGGACCGGCGCGCCGCCGATGCAAGTTGGCTCCAGCGGTATCAAGTCAGGAGTGTTGTGCTCGGTTCCCCCGGTGATCACAAGGCCCGCCGCCCGCACTACCCGGACGTAGCGTTCAAGCATTTCCGGCTTATTGCGAATGGGAATGAACTCCGCGCAATAAACTTTGTTGGTCAGAAGCACTTCAACGAGTTTTTCTGGAGGATCTTCATAGGCGCAGATTGGCCAGGTTCCGTCCGCAAGTGTGGGGTAGCACGGGATTCCTCCCAACTCCAGAATCAATCGGTAGGCCTCGGAGAAATTCACGAAGGACTCCGGAATGAAGGCAGGCTTGCCCATCTTCATCAAGTGAGTGCGAATCTCGTTCTGCACCTTTACGTGATTGTCTGGGGCCGCCTTAGGCTGAATCCCTAAAACAGACGTAAGCTTCTCTATCCTTTTTCCCTGAGGACAGAGCTCGAACAGCGCTTCCTGGAATGACTGAGCGATGTGACGTTCCTGCAGGCAGACGGTTTCTTTGTCCACGCCGTGGCGCCTGACGATCCTGTCGGTGATTTCGTCGGCCGTCAGTCCGGTCCTCACGCCGCTCGCGGCAAAAATTGCCTCGGTCTGCTGCACCATCCGGCGCATGCGCGCCTCATCGTTTCGGCGGATGAGAGACATCAGCTCCTGGGCCACAGGTGTCATAGGGCCAAAGCGAATTATGCCCTTTCCGCAGATGTACATCTTCCCGGCATTGCCCGGGTCGTTGATTAGGACTCCCGCGGCGGCCAGCTCTTTCAGCAAAGCAATAATCTCGAGGCCGAAGAGCGGAAATATTCGGCGCCTGCGCGCCTCGGCGGCCAAATCAGCATATACGCTGAAGTCATAGTAGTTGCTGGCGCCCAGAACTCCGATTCCTTGGACTGAGGCGAGTTCGACTGCCTGCTGCACGCTTTCGAAGGCGGAAAAGTTCGGTGGCAGGTGAATATGGGCATTCACCTTGGGACGGATGGATGGGAAGCGGCACCGGGCAGCCATAGCCTCAACTTGCTCGGGCGACCCTAGTGCCCGAATCCTATCCATTACCTGTTGAATAGTCTCAGCCATATCCGTTCGCACCGCAGAAGCACAGAGACGACAGAGAAAACTCTGTGGTTTTTGTGCCTCTGTGCTATGAGATTATCACTCTCCGAGGGATTCCGGCGATTCAAGCTCCGCTTTCAGCTGGTTCAGGAAGCGCGCTGCCATGAGCCCGTCGATGACGCGATGATCCGCGCTGAGAGTCATCGTCATCACCCGCCCGGCGCGCAGGGCGCCATCCTTCACGATTACTGTCTCTCGTATGGCCCCGACTGCGAGCAACGCGGCCTCAGGGGGATTAATGATGGCGGCGAATTCCTCGACACCGTACATCCCCAGGTTCGAAATCGTGAATACCCCTTGCCCCATTGCCTCGACCTTGCCCTGCTTTGCGGCGTCGACGATCCGCTGGCTCTCGGCTGCGACTTGTCTCAGCGACATGCGGTCTGCACCCACCAGGACGGGGACCCTCAAGCCATCCTCCATGCCGACCGCCACGCCAATGTTGGAAGTGGGATACTCCACCAATTCCTCGTTCTCGATGCGCGTGCGAAATGACGGAAACTCGCGCACCACCCGCGCGCAGGCCAGCGTCAAGACATCGTTGAGCGTGCAAGGATACTTTGCCTTTTCGGCGCGAAAAAAGGAATGGAGCGGCCCGGCGTCAATCGTCATCCGCATGTAGAAATGCGGAATGGTCTGCTTGGATGCGATCAGGTTGCGGGCGATGGCTCTGCGCATGGCGCTCATGGGACGACGAACCGCTTCGCCCCGGGGTGCCGCGGCGGTTACCACTGCGGCGCGGGTTACATCGGTTGACAGGATCCTGCCGCCGGGTCCGCTGCCCGGCCAGAGCGTGCCCAGATCGACTCCGTATTCCCGCGCGCTCTGTCGAGCGGCCGGCGAGGCTTTGATTTCCTGTAGGACTGGTTCCTGCGGTTCGGCTTCCGTCTCCACTGCGGCCGGCTGCGCCGGAATAGGAGACGTTACGGGAGACGGACGAGCAACAGTCCCAAGCGCCATCCCTTTTATGGCCGAGGGGAGTTGATTGCCCAGCAATGAAGACAACTCGGCTGCCGCGTCGGCAAGCTCCGAGGAAATGTCCTCCGAAGCCGTTGCTAGAATCGCGATGGGAGTCAGGACCGGAATAGTCACGCCGGCAGGGCAGAGGATTTTGCGCAGAACACCGCTTTCAGTCGCTTCCACTTCCACATTGGCCTTGTCGGTTTCAATTTCGAGCAGGATCTCCCCCTTCTTTACCGGCTCGCCTTCGTTTTTCCGCCAGCACAGAATGGTTCCTTCCTCCATGGACTGGCCGGCTTGGGGCATCGTGATTTTGGTCATGGTTGGATTCCTTGGTGTCAGGTCTGGAAAACCTCATTTTGCAGGCCTAGGCAGGACTGCAAGCAGACTCGGCGGGCAAAATGAAATTTGCCAGATCTGATACCGACACTAACTGCAGAAATGACAAAGGTCAAGCACAATCCGTCGACAATATTGCAAGAATCATCACATTATTTTGTTGATTTTTGTCCAATTCATGCTTAATTGTGTGGATGTGCACAGGAAACTAGCAAGATGAGTCTCACAAGCAAGCAGCGTCGTGACCAGATTCTGGCCGAGATTCTCGATCATGGCCATATTGAAGTAAAGAGGTTGGCTCAAAACCTGGGGGTGTCGGATGCCACGGTTCGACGCGACCTACGAGCCCTTGCCGACGAGGGGCAGATCGAGCTGACCTACGGCGGAGCCACGCTTCCCAGGCCTTCGGACTTTTCGTTCCGTTCCAAAGCCGTAAGAAATGTGGAGGCTAAGAGACTTATCGGTCGACTCGCGGCCGATCTGGTAAGCGACCACGAACACATCTTCCTGGACTCCGGCACCACATGTTTTGAGATGTGCCGTAGCCTCAAACGGCGGCGAGGCCTTCAGGTGGTTGTTAACTCGGCTCGGTTGGCCATGGAATTAGGTTCTTACCCAGACATCAGCGTCATCACGATTGGCGGGCACTATCGCCCTGACCGGATGGATTCGGTTGGTCCGCTTGCCACGGCGACCATAGAACAGTTGAGGGGTTACCTCGCTTTCATGGGTGCGGATGGTCTCAGCATGGATTTTGGCGTGACCGCCAGTGACATCGACAGCGCGCATCTGTACCGGCAAGCCATCCGCAACGCACGGGAAACGATTCTTCTGGTTGATCACAGCAAGTTCCTCTCGCCGTCGCTTTTTAAAATCTGCGAGATCGAAGACATTTCCCGGATCGTCACCGATCAGAGGCCACTTCCCGAATGGCTCGAGTTTTTGAATTCTAAGGGGATTGAGATCGTTTATCCGGAGAATCCCGCGGACGATTCCGCCGTGTCGGCCGAAGCGAAACCAGAGGCTTCCTGACCGCTCCCCTGGAGATTCCCGCGGCGGGCAAGATAATTCATTATAGAGAATCGCAAAATGTTGTGGTGCCGCTGCTTAAAAAGAAATCAGAGCCGCGGCCGCCAGGGAGCGGGAGGATTTCGCATAACTGATCGGAAATCACGGTTGCTCGCGCGCACGGCTCTGATCGGCTCCAAAAAGCAGTTGTGCCCGGCCAATCTTCGAAACGCCGCCATTTTTTCCGAAGATCAATAAGCAAGTCGAAAGGGAAGGTAGAGTACTCATGACCAAGAGTCTGATGATCCAGCCCACCGCGGTGCGTGCCAGCGGTGAAGTTACATTTACCCCCATTCCCGTCAACCGTTACCATCGCTCGCTGCGCGACGAACTCGAGAGATACAGCGCGGATGTCCTGGTGTGCCTTTATCGGGACATGGCGATCATCCGGAATTTCGAAGTCATGCTCAACGAGGTGAAGCTTCGGGGTAAGTACAAGGGGCTCGAATACAGCCATCGCGGGCCGGCGCATCTCTCGATAGGGCAGGAGGCGGCAGCCGTAGGCCAGGCTTTCCTGCTCGGCGCGGATGATCACATTTATGGCAGCCACCGCAGCCATGGTGAGATCCTTGCGAAAGGACTGTCGGCGATCGAGAAGCTCGATGACGACGCCCTGCTCGAAATTATGGAGAGTTACTTTGACGGGCGGTGCCTTCGTGTGGTGGAAAGAGGAGCGTGCGGCTCAGTCAAGGAGCTCGCGGTGGACTACCTTCTTTATGGCGCCCTGGCTGAGATCTTCGGGCGCGAGGCCGGGTTCAACAAGGGGCTGGGCGGCTCTATGCACGCTTTTTTCCCTCCCTTCGGCATCTACCCGAACAATGCCATCGTCGGCGGCTCGGGCGACATTGCTGTGGGCGCGGCTCTGTTCAAGCACATCAACAAACGGCCGGGCATCGTGATCGCCAACATAGGAGATGCCTCGGCGGGCTGCGGGCCCGTGTGGGAAGGCCTGTGCTTTGCCACGATGGACCAGTACAAGCTCCTCTGGGATGAGGCCCATCGCGGCGGACTGCCCCTGATCGTCAACTTCGTGAACAATTTCTACGGCATGGGAGGGCAGCCGGTTGGCGAGACGATGGGCTTCAAGATCCTCGCGCGTCTGGGCGCCGGCCTGAATCCCGAGCAGATGCACGCCGAGCGCGTGGACGGCTTCAATGTCCTCGCAGTGATCGACGCCATCAAACGCAAGAAGGCCGTTCTGGAAAGCGGCGATGGCCCTGTTCTCCTCGACACCGTTACCTATCGCTTCAGCGGACACTCTCCATCGGACGCGAGCTCCTACCGGGAGAAAACCGAAATCGAGGCGTGGCAGGAGGTCGATCCTCTCCTTACCTACGCCGACGAACTCGTTGAAGCCGGCATCGCCGGCCGGGAAAAGGTAAATGAGATTTTGGAGTTGAGCGAAGTTCTGGTTGTCAGGGCGTACACAAAAGCCATCGATCTCGAGGCCTCGCCCAGAGCCGACCTGAAGCCGGTCGGCTGCCTGCTGGAGCGGGTGATGCTCTCCAATCAGAGAGTAGAAAAGCTGGCGGACAGCACGCCTGAGGTGCTGATTCCGAAGGAAGAGAACCCGCGCGTTCAGCAACTCGCCAAACGCAACCGCTCCGCATTTGACGAGCATGGCCAGAAGCTGCCCAAGAGCCGCTGCGTTAGCATCCGCGATGCCATCTTCGAGGCCGTCCTCGACAGGTTCTATGTCGATCCGACGCTGGTAGCTTATGGTGAAGAGAATCGGGATTGGGGAGGAGCCTTTGCTGTCTACCGCGGTCTGACGGAAGCGCTGCCGTATCACCGTTTGTTCAACTCTCCCATCTCGGAAGGCGCGATTGTCGGCACCGCGGTGGGATACGCACTCGAGGGAGGCCGCGCGTTGGTCGAGCTCATGTACTGCGACTTCATGGGGCGTGCGGGTGACGAGATTTTTAACCAGCTTGCCAAATGGCAATCCATGTCGGGCGGACTGCTCAGGATGCCCGTGGTCCTGCGTGTTTCCGTCGGCTCCAAGTACGGGGCGCAACATAGCCAGGATTGGAGCTCGATGTGCTCGCACATGCCCGGATTGAAGGTGGTATTCGCGGCGACACCCTATGACGCAAAAGGCCTGATGTATTCAGCCCTCGTGGGCACCGACCCCGTTGTCTTCTTTGAAAGCCAGCGCATTTACGACATGCCCGAGGAGTTTGTTCCGGGTGGCGTACCCCTGGGCTACTACGAGGTACCCATCGGCGAGCCCGATATCAAGAAGAAGGGAAAGGACCTCACGATTCTGACTGTAGGCGCGACTCTGTACCGGGCACTCGAAGCGGCTTCTGAACTCGAGCAGAGGCACGGCCTGGAGTGCGAGGTCATTGACGCGCGCTCGATTGTGCCGTTCAGCTACGAAAAAGTCATTGAATCGGTGAAGAAGACTCGCAAGATCCTGCTAACCTCGGACGCATGCGAGCGCGGCAGCATTCTGCACACGATGGCTTCCCGAATTGCCTTGCTGGCTTTCGACGAGCTCGATGCTCCCCCAGTCGTGGTTGGGGCTCGCAACTGGATAACCCCAGCCGATGAGGTCGAGGACGCGTTTTTCCCCTTCCCCGAAGATATGCTGGATGCCATACACGAGCACATTCTCCCGCTTCGGGGATATAAGGCCCGCCGGGCTTGTGACCGCACGGAACTAATGCGCCGCAGCTCCCTCGCCATCTAAAAGCAGCAGGCAGCAGGCAGATGGCAGCCAGCAGCATAAGAACAGCCGTTCGATTAAAAACAGTCATTATCAACTGCAAGGCTGCCTGCTTTTTCCCATAGTCAAGTTAACTTAACTTGACGCCTTCCACAATCGGAAATAGAGTGCAGAAAACTTAACTGGATTGGAGGCACATGTAAAGATGGTCCGGACCAGGATATTTGAAGTCCTCGAGAAACGTGGCCAAAAACAACGCTGGCTGCTGAACGAGCTCAAGTCTCGCGGGTATCGGGTCAGCGAGAGCTACCTTTCGCAGATCAAGTCTGGTGCCAAGCAGCCGAGTCACGATTTCATGGACGCTGTCTGCGTCGCGCTGGGCATGGGACAAGGAGAGTTGTTTTACCAAGAAAGGAGTATGTCAATGAAGGGAAAGAGCACGAAGAAGAGCGCCGGAGCTGCCGGTCGCAAGGTGGCCAGGCAGGGCAAGGGAAAGATCAATGTAGCGATTATAGGAGTCGGCAACTGTGCGTCCTCGTTGGTGCAGGGGCGCTACTTCTACCAGGATGCCGAGGAGGGGCAATTCATACCCGGCCTGATGCATGTGAACCTCGGGGGCTATCATATTCGGGACATCAACTTTGTCGCCGCCGTTGACATCGATCAGAACAAGGTGGGAAAGGATCTCTCCGAGGCAATCTTGGCCACGCCGAATAACACGATTAAGTTGGCCGACGTGCCTTGCCAGAACGTGCGCGTGGCGCGCGGCATGACACACGATGGTCTTGGCAAGTACCTTTCGCAGATCATCAAAAAGTCAAAGGGCGGCACGGAAGACATCGTCAAGCTCCTCAAGGAATCGGAGACGCACGTTGTCGTGAACTACCTGCCCGTCGGCTCCGAAGAGGCGACGAAGTGGTACGTGGAGCAGGTCATCGCGGCGGGATGTGGCTTCATCAACTGCATCCCGGTTTTCATCGCGCGGGACCAGTACGGCTACTGGCCGCGGCGCTTCGAAGAAGCTGGACTGCCGATCATCGGCGACGACATCAAGTCGCAGGTAGGCGCCACAATCGTTCACCGGGTGCTCACACGGCTGTTCCGTGAGCGCGGGGTTCGGCTCGAGCGCACGTACCAGCTAAACTTCGGAGGCAACACCGACTTCCTGAACATGCTGGAGCGCGAGCGCCTCGAATCCAAGAAGATCTCGAAGACCAACGCTGTGACCTCGCAGCTCGATTATGAGCTTCCAGCCACCGATGTGCATGTCGGGCCATCGGACTATGTGCCTTGGCTGTTGGACCGCAAGTTCTGTTACATCCGTATGGAAGGCACGACCTTCGGTAACGTCCCGCTGAACGCCGAAGTGAAGCTCGAGGTATGGGACAGCCCGAACTCGGCAGGCGTCGTCCTGGACGCGATCCGCTGCTGCAAGCTGGCTCTGGATCGCGGCATGTCTGGCCCGCTGCTGGCGCCGTCGTCCTACTTCATGAAGTCTCCGCCAGAGCAGTTCAGCGACGATGTCGCGCACGACAAAGTAGAGGAGTTCATCCGAGGCTGAGGCCGAGCTGTCCGCCACACAGAGAACTGAGGGCTTACTGCTGGAGCTTTTTGACCTTCTCGGGATCGATTTTCGGCTTGCGATCGTAAGTCATGAGCCCGTTGATTTCCTGCTCCACATCGGTCAACTGGGTGTAGCAGTAGCCTGCCATCAGGGGCAGTTGGCGCAAGGCTTTCACAAGGCCTTCAAAACGGGAGAGGAAAGCCTCCTCGGTCGGCTCAATCCCCGAATAACCCCATTCATCGCTTTTGCCCATTATTCCGGAAGGCCGGTAGGCAATGCCCCCGAATTCCGACATTACAAATGGAGTGCCGTTGTAATGGCTGCCTTCGATGAGAAGGACGGCCTGTCCGGGAATTGGCTTCTCAACCACCCCGGGAAGAGGGGCATAGCGACTTTGCAGGATCTCGCCCTTCGGAGCGTAGTCATGGATGGTGAACAGGTCGGTGGTTTCGCTGTGGTCCCAGCCGTCATTGTCCACCACGAGACGCGTCGGGTCGAGGGAATGGGTGATGTAGTAGAGGCTTCGCACATGGTCCTGTTGACGGCGATTGCTATGCAGCTGCGGGACACCCCAGCTTTCGTTGATGGGATACCAGCTGATAATGCAGGGATGGTTGATATCGCGAAGGACGATATCAGTCCACTCTTTGATCATGCGTGATTCGTAGTCCTCATTAAAGGCTTGTGCGTTGGCCATCTCGCCGCTCACCAGCAGTCCCATCTTGTCGGCCCAGTACAGGTAGCGCGGGTCCTCGACCTTCTGATGCTTGCGGGCACCATTGAAGCCGAGAGCTTTTGTCATCCGGATGTCATATTGGATTGCATCGTCGGTTGGAGGTGTCAGGACGCTCTCAGGCCAGTACCCCTGGTCGAGGACCATTTTCAGAAAGTAAGAGCGGTTGTTGAGGAAAACACGCCCGTCACGGGTTGAAATCTTGCGCTGGCCGAAGTAGCTCTGCACCGAGTCGGCCAAGCCGTCTCCTTGGTGGAGTTCCAGAACTGCGTTGTAGAGATCGGGGCGTTCGGGCGACCATAGGTGCTGCGCGGGCAGCTGAATTGTTACCGAGCTCAATTCGCCGTTGCAGCGAGTTTCGGAGGCTGCCTGGAACTCCCCGTTGAAGTCCACCTTCACGCGGAAGCGAAGTCCGGGAACAAACCGGCTGAGGCGCGCTTCTATGCGCGCGGAGCCCTCGTCTATATTGGGGCGGATTATGACCCTCTCGAGGAACGGATCCGGCACTGCCTCGAGCCACACGGGCTGCCAGATACCGCTGGTTCGCGTGTACCAGATGCCTCTGGACTTCGGTTCCCAATACTGCTTTCCCCTCGGGATGCTCAGGTCGGTAGAAGGGTCCTCGGCTCGGACGACGATCGTGTTTTCGCCTCCTTGGTTTAGTGAAGGCGTGATGTCGAAGGAGAAGGCCGTTTGGCCTCCTTCATGCAACCCTTGAGATTCTCCATTGACCCAAACCTGGCAACGATAGTCGACGGCACCGAAGTTAAGACGGATTCTTCTGCCCTTCCAATCCGAGGGTACCTGAAAGATCCGCTTGTACCAGAAGACATCATGGAAAGACGGGTCTCCAATGCCACCCAGCTTGCTTTGGAAGCAGTATGGGACCTGTATTGTGCGCTCGAACGACTTCTTCTGCCTGTACCACTTCTCGGAGAGTCCCTGATTTCGATCGTCAAACTGAAACTCCCAGCTCCCGTTCAGACTCGTCCACGCAGGACGCACGAAATCCGGCCGTGGATGCTCGGGACGCGGGATCTCGGAATGAGCGAGGCGCACCGCCATGATCAGAGACAGAAATGCCAGAGTCCGAATTGACCGCATAGACTTCCTCCCAAATGAAGTTTGCCTAGCATACAACAATCAAACCCAGGAGACACGGAGCAGCTCAAGGCCGGAAGCAACGCCGCCGGTGTGCGTTGAGCTTTACCGTGGGGGAGGCTGCTGGGCCTTGCCGGTCATCGGAACGAAACGAACAGGAATGGTGGAGCGACGAGTGACGCCGGACGGGCCCTTTTCCAGTAGCTGAAGGTCCTGTTCAAAGCGTCCTACGGGAATGATCATTCTTCCGCCCTGCTTCAGCTGGTCAATCAGCGGCTGGGGGACGTGATCTGGTGCGGCAGTCACAATGATAGCGTCGAAGGGTGCGTATTCGGGCCAACCGGCATAACCGTCGCCGGTTTTAAAGTGAATATTCTTGTATCCAAGCTTGGCCAAGATCTCTTTTGCCCGATCGGTCAGTTCGGGGATTATCTCGATCGTGTAGACCTCGGGAACCATCTCCGCCAAAACGGCCGCCTGGTAGCCGGAGCCGGTGCCTATTTCCAGAACTCGCTCCGTCCCCTTTAAACCCAAGGCCTGAGTCATGTATCCGACGATGTAAGGCTGTGAGATTGTCTGCCCGAGCATAAGCGGCAGGGCGCTGTCCTCGTATGCGGCGCCTATAATGCCGCGCGGCACGAACTCATGCCGAGGGACTTTGAGCATAGCTGCAAGGACGCGCTGATCCTTGACGTCCCGCGCCTGCAACTGGTCGCGGACCATGCGCTCCCGGAGCTTGCCGAACTCCACGGCTTCGGAAGCGGTTGTTTTTTGCTGTTCGCTGTCACTGATAATAGACCAGTTCGTGGAACATCCTCCGTGACTCGCGCTCAAGGGACAGATCAACAGCACAATAGCCCCGCGCAGAAAGATCGAGCTCATCTCTCCTTCCTTCCTGCCCAGTTTACTGCCGCATGGTAGGGAATTTCAATAAGGCCGGATTACAGGATTTTTTTGCCGCCCGCGGAAAGGGTGAGATCGGCTTCAAATATCGCGGCAGTCGATGTTCTTCATGGTGCAGGCATGCACGCCTGACTGGCGCACGAAACCCTCTTCGATCTCATCCAGGTTGCGCAGCCCGAGGACAGCACGGCGCCCGGCATCCACTTTGGAGCAGGACCGCCATTGCTTACCAACTCCGGCGGTCCTCTGCCCAGGACACAGGCAAGGGGCATTCCGTGCACGTTCCCGCCAGGCGTGGACTTGGGAGTGTTCATATCAGCGTGTGAATCCATCCAGAGCAAACTGAACGGTCGTTTCTGCTTCGCCTCGCGGCTCACAGCGAATGCGCTGTCCAGCTTGATTGCATACCTTCCGGCCTGGGAGGTCTGGAGACCCCTCGCCACACGAATTCTGAGCAAAAATGCACGAAATGCCGCGTTAGTCGTACAGAGATCGCATCTGTGTGCCTGTCGTGCGAGTCATACTCCCTGGTAGGCGAGGAAGACTGCCCGGAAGTACCGCATGATCCGAATGGGATCGCTGCTTTCGGGAATCTCCGCGCAACAGTATCCGGAGAAGCCGATGCCGGCCAGGAGCCCCACGAGCTTGCGCCAGGGATACTCTTCGACATACAGGTCGCGCATGTGCACGTGCCTAATCTTCTTGGCCAGGCGTGCAAAATTCTCCTCCAGGGTTCCGCCTTCCATGTCTGACTGGTTGGAGTTCCAGTTGACGGTGACCAGCGGATGATCCGCTACTTCCATGATTTTCTGGATATATTCCGGCCTGGCTGTCCCCGAGCCATGGACTTCCACTCGGATTTCCACCCCGTAGTCGGATCCAGTTTGTCCCAACTCCCTCAAAGCTTTTCCAATCTGCTCCAAGGTTTTTTCGACAGGGATTCCTGCTTTGGTCTGCAGACCGTTGGGTCGTACCTTGACTGCGGGGGAACCAACATCCTGGGCAAGCTGAATGTACTTTTTGCATCCCTCGATGTTTTTCCGGACCTCGGCGGGATCGAGGGAGTGGAACTCGTAGGTGCCGCCCAGTTGCGCGATGCGGACCGGCGAATCCGCGAAGCGCTTTTTGACCTCGGCACGCTGCTGAGGGGAGAGAGTGATTTCCACTCCATGGGCATGTCCCGTGCGAAGGTCTACACCATCATATTTTGTTTCAGTGCAGTTTTTGATGATCGTTGAGACATCCCAGTCCTTTGCAATGTTGTAGGTAACGATTCCTATTTTCATCGGAGCCGGTGCTGCCGCTCCGGTTTCAGGATGATTGGCCTTGGCCGCTCTGCCCAGCGCCACAAGGCTCGTTCCTGCGGCGGTGGTAGACATAAGGAAACATCTGCGCGTCAATTCTCTGTTCATAACAATCCTCGCATGTCCGGCTCACGGCTATCATTATCAGCGTCCCGGCAAACGGCTCTGAGAGAAGCGCCCGCGAACTGAATCTGAAGTCCTGACACCGGCTTTTTCTGTTAAGATAGTTGAGCCCTTTGAAGGCTCGGGTAGTGGTAGATTTTAAAACAGTTTCGTTGTTCAACTGGAGGCTCGTATCACTATGCAGAAAAAAATCAGGCTGCCCATTCTCGTTGTTCTCAGCGTTCTGATAATTTCGATTGTGGCCGGCTCGCATCCCCACTTTAGAAAAACCGTCACTGCAAAGCTGCCGGACCTGGAATTGAAGCTCGAGTATACCACCTACCCCTGGAATCCCTCACACCTGGCTGAGGTGAAAGATGGGTTCATCTTTCATTGTGGTAATGCATCCGTTGAGCTGAGCAATGCCGCGAAGCACGGATCTGTGACGGTGCCGGCCGGGAAGTATCAGCTGCGTGCCCGGGCCAAAGATGTGGATAACTGGACCTTCCTGCTCATTCCCGTGCCCGAGGATCGCAACGCGAAGCCTGACATAACGAAGGCCGTTGAACTTCCCACGAAAACGTTTACGGGAAGGCCCGTCCGAAACCATCTCCTGCTGGATGTGTCCGCAGGGCATGGAGAGACGGATAACATGGCCCTGTTCGTGCTGCTTTGGGGAGACCGTGAGCTTGAAGGCGTACTCGCGGACTTCAGTATGCCGCGAAAATAGTCAATGCAAAACGCCACGGAGGCCACTGAGATTACGTCTCTGCGGCCTCCGTCTCTTTGTACTGTGAGCAATTAGAACACGGGGTCCGCGAGCTTGGCGAGAAGCGCAGCCGAGGCTGTCTCCACATCGGCGTGGAGGGAATTCCCGTGCGAATCCATTGTCACGATGGCAGCAAAATCTTGCACATCGAGATGCCACATCGCCTCTGGTATGCCGAATTCCAGCAGGTAAACTCCCTTGACGCTGCGGATGCAGCGCGCGTAGTACTGCGCGGCGCCGCCGATCGCGTTTAGATAGACTGCCCCTGACTCCTTCAATCCGGCCAGCGTTTTTGCACCCATGCCCCCCTTGCCTATTACAGCGCGAACGCCGTAGCGTTTGATGATCTCGGCCTGGTAGGGCTCTTCGCGGATCGAGGTGGTGGGGCCCGCGGCTGTCATTTTCCAGTTGCCGTTCTCTTTCAGGACTACCGGGCCGCAGTGGTAGAGCACGCTCCCCGACAAATCTACGGGCGCCGGGTTCTTCATGAGGTACGCATGCACTGCATCCCGTCCGGTATACATGTCGCCTCGTATGAGAACAATGTCTCCCACGCGAAGCTTGCGGATTTCAGATTCTGAAACGGGCGGCTGAAGAACGATCTCTTTGCCCGTGAGCTGAAACCCTTCCACTTCTGCCATAGGTTTTACCGGCTGCTTTTCGTCGCGATAGAGCCAGCGCTTGATGGTCCCCGTGTTCGAATTGAGAACTACCCCGAGCCTTCGGAATGCCCAGCAGTCGTAGGCCACCGAGACGAAGAAACAGGCAGGCAGACGGTTGAGGGCGCCGATCTTGCAGCCGATGAGAGTGACCTCGCCGCCGAATCCCATTGTGCCAATCCCGAGCGTGTTGGCTGCGGACATTATGTAGCGTTCGAGCGCGGCAAGCTTCGGGTCGGGATTCACGTCGTCCAGCTGCCGGAAAAGCTGTTCCTTTGCGAACGCGTATCCGGAAGTTCTGTCACCGCCGATGCAAACGCCGATCGCGCCTGCCGAGCATCCCTGTCCCTGTGCCTGCCAGACTGCGTGCAGGATGCACTTCCGAACGCCATCGATCGTTCTGTCCGCTCTCCCTAGATAGGGGAGCTCGCAGGGCACAGAGTACTGGATGTTCATGTTTTCGCAGCCTCCGCCCTTCAGAAGCAGCTTGACCTCGATCTCGTCCTCACTCTCCCATTGATGCCAGTGCAGCACAGGTGTTCCCGGACCGAGGTTGTTACCGCTGTTTTTGCCCGTGATGGAGTCAACCGAATTGGGACGAAGCTTGCCGAGCTTAGTGGCTTCGGAGATCGCCTCTTCGATCTGTTTTTTCATCACAAGCTGATTGGTGCCCACGGGTGTTCGGATCTCGAATGTCAACATGCCGGTGTCCTGACAGATAGCCCCTTCGCCCTCGCTCGCCATGTCGATGTTGGTGGCGATGACATTCAGCGCGGAGGTTGCCTGGCTTCCCGGCGTCTCCTTTGCCATGGCCGCAGCCATGGCCGCACGCACATCGGGCGGCAGGTTTGTGGATGTCTGTATGATCAGCTCGAGCATACTGGATTTGAAATGTTCCATAGTTGCACCTCGCGAATTATCCTATTATAACACCGGGGAATGCAGGAGGATCTTAGCAATTGGAATGAGGAATTCAGCTCCTCCGCAGTCGTCAGTGGAAGGCCCGCATTGGATCAAAAGAAGGGAGATCTGAAGAAGGTCAGTGGCCGTTGATCAGTGTCGGCAAGATCGCTTGTCGAGTTTGGGTCGCATGAGGGATCCGGCCACTGTTGGAGTTGCCACATTCGTGCTTCGCTGGCGGACGACCCTCACCTGAACAGAGCCTGGATAAGTGGTAAACTAGCGATATTCTCGCGGTGAGATGCCACTCAAGGTGCACCCTTGGATCCCGTTTAGTGTGTCGACTTGACCAGCGGGAGGATAGATGATTTTTTCGCTGGATACATGGTTGCTGCCCGCAATCGCAGCGAGTTCCTCATCATACTTGGTGTGCCTGGCCTGGGAAAAATTGCGGACTACGACCGCTCCGAGTGGTCTCATGTCCGCGTTTCTCTCCACTCTCAGCTTCGTAATGGGCGCCATCTGTGCTTATTATCGGCATAGGGTCTTTGCGCCCAGCCTCGAGAACAACGTGATCATCATGTTTCTAGTGGGTGCCAGTACAACTTACGTGTGGTTGCTGCTTCGGAGGTATCTTCCTGGGTTTGAGAGACGAAGACGTTCTTGAGACAGTCTCCAGCCGGAAACTGGCGCGCGAGGCCATGTGGATCAGACGGTCCCCTCACCCGTGTTAAAAAACCGAGCGCTTCTCCGCCTGAAGCTCGTGGCCCCGCGCATAAATAGAATCGGAAGAGCGCACTAACTCTTCCGGTTCTTCGGTACATCTTTTGTGAGTCTGGTGGACATATCGGCGGCGAATCCGGAATTATTAGTACCTTTTTGCATTCCCCAACGCCCAGGGAGCTGAAGTGTGCATAAGACATGCAGTACTAATCGCTTGTTGACTTGATTCCAGTACACTACTTAAAATGGGCAGGAATATCGGAGTAATACACTCACTGGAAAGGAAATCTCAATGCCAACTGAACGAGCGAGACTTCTGGAGCTTGCACTTGAGAACCTGGAGAGCAAAAGGAAACAGATAAACCTTGAGATTGAAGAAATAAACCGCGAACTGGGGGGCCGTCCGAAACAGGCAGCGCCCGCCCGTAAGCCGGGACGCGTTGGTCGCAAGCGCTCTCGGTTCTCAAAAGAGGAGCGGTTGCGGCGATCTGCCCGGATGAAAGCCTATTGGGAGAACTGGCGGAAGCAGAAGAAGGCTCAGAAGTAAATAGCCGCTTTACTCACAACTGCTTAAAAGGGGGTTCCGTGAACCGGAACCTCCTTGTTTTTTGGAAACGCGAGAAATGCAGGCCCAACTGATAGAGACGGGAGTGAAGGACGGGATCGCGACTATCCAGCTCAATAATCCGCCCGCAAATTCCTGTACCTGTGAGATGATGAAGCAGCCGGAAGAAATCGACGCGTATAAAAACAACCAAAGCCCAGATTCAAAGGTTAACACATGTCCTTCACCAAGCAACAACTGCTTCCCGGGGAGTCACTGATTGTTCTCACCCATCAACACCTGATCGTGCTCTTGCGACCTGTCCTTATCAACATCGTATCGATCGTGGTTTTGGTCGCATTGGCGCTGACAATCCAGCAATACTGGCCGATCATCTTCTATCTCGTTCCAATCGCATACCTTTTGTGGGAGCTGCTCGTTTGGCGAAGCAGGGAATATGTCGTGACCGACCACAGAGTTGTGAAACAGGATGGCGTGTTCTCCATTACCTCGTTTGATGCTTCGCTCGACAAGATCAACAACGTTTTTCACGAACAGAACCTCGCGGGAAGGCTGTTCAAGTACGGAACTGTGGGATTGGAGACGGCCAGCGAGCAGGGAACCACGGTGTTCGAGTACATTCCCCGGCCGATAGACTTCAAGGGCAAGATAGTGCGCCAGCGCGAAATGTACCGCTCTGTTGCGGGCCTGCAGACTGCCGGCCCCAAACAGGACATACCGCACTTGCTCGAGGAGCTTGCGTCGCTGCGGGATCGGGGCATCATCACTCCTCAGGAATTCGACGAGAAGAAGAAAGCGCTCCTGGACAAAATCTAGCAGGGGGTCGTCTCTGCCAAATTCGATTTTGCCTCGTGAACGTTTTGCGACAGGATTCGGATCAGGCGAAATTGAGTTTTGCAGATACGCCCCCCCACTGGCTAAGAATGCGGCTTTGACTCATCCGCCAGGAGAGCGTACCATGACTTTTCAATTTAATTTCCCGGCCACTGGTCTAATCCACTTTCATGCCTGACCTAATATCCGACCTGACAAATCCAAGCTTTACAAAGCTCTCCACCGCTTTCATTCTGAAAGTCCGCGAGGAAGCCTGATGCGCCGGAGGATTGTAGTTCTCGGGTTCTCGCTTCTGGTGCTGGCAGCCGGAATCGGTTGGCTGTGCTATCATCTCACGCGTTTTGACCACATCATTTCCCAGGCGTCCGCTCGTAACGGCGTGGATTTCTATTTAGTCAAAGCGTTGATTTTTGAGGAGAGCTGGTTTCGTCCGGACATACTAGGGCCCTCTGGTGAGGTGGGATTGATGCAGATTACCGCGGCTGCGGCTGCGGATTTTTCAGCCCGGAAAGGATTCCCGCCGTTTTATGAGGCCCGGCTATTCGAGCCGGAGTTGAACGTCGAGATCGGGTGCTGGTACTTGCACCAGTCTCTTGAGCGCTATAAGCACTCCCCCGAACCGACGGTATTCGCGCTCCTGCGTTACAATGCGGGCGAGGTGCGCACAGACCAATGGTTGCGCCTTGTCCTGGCGAAACCCGCGCCTGCGGGAATGTCCGAGGAGCGCTACTGCCTCTCCCTCGTGGATTATCCGAAGACTCGCGACTACGTCCGACGCATTCTGCAGCGTGCCAGGAGTCGCAACTTCTGGTTCTAATGCCAGCCACGAATTTCACGAATTAAAATCAGCCACGAATTGCACAAATTACACGAAGAATCTTTGGATCCATGTCGGAAGGCAGCTGCTTAAGACGTTATGTGGGCACATGGAGCACAAGCTCGCGAACCCGGCACTTTATGCGCATACCTTATTCATTTGAATTTCGCGCAATTTGTGAAATTCATGGCCGTCTTAGTTTTCCGTGCAATTCGTGGCTGGCTGGGGGGTGCCACGAATTGCACGGATTAGGTAGGAACGTGACTTCCTACTTCTTGTTGTAGACTTGCTTGCGGGTTTGCTGTTCTCCCTGAGGATTGTTGCTGGTCGATTTGACCGTCAGCACCTTGCCGTCAGCGGAAAGGGAATACTCATCCTTGAAGGGCATTTCCATGTCTCCATTCGGACCGGAGAACTTTCGAATCCCCTCAAGCACGAGCACGTCACCATTCCATTTCGATTTCGAGACCGTTGAGCCTCGGCCAGTCGCGTTGGTGTTTTCCTTGCCGTCCAGAGTGTATTTGGCTTCCGACGTGCGCTCACCCCTCTGCGTGGCAACTTCGAAGCTGTTTGCATCCTGCTTGATGGTGAGGGTAATCTCAACGTCGGGGGCCTGACCTCCGCCGCCACCACCGCCAGGACGGCCCATCCCCATGGGATCGCTCTTTGCTTTGTCCCGAACCCATGTGCCGCTGAAATTGGGCGCAGCCATGGCCAGCGCCAGCAGGACAATTCCGAACACCAGAAGACCTAAACACAGATTACGTTTCATCATTCTCTCTCCTTGGATTACTTGGGTTTGCGAGCCCTAAATAGACCTGGGAAATGCTCCCCCTTCCTCACAGGTTGAAATACGCACCTAGGGTAGGGGTATTTCAGGAATTCTGGGACCAGGATGGGTTGCGGAGGGCGTCTTCGATCTCGAGCACAATGAGATCGGCCGCACGCACCGGATCCGCGGCGCGCAGAATAGGTCGACCGACCACCAGGAAATCCGCACCTGCAAGGATTGCCTCTGCCGGTTGCGCGGTTCGTGATTGATCCTGCGTTGCCGCGCCGGCAGGCCTTATGCCGGGTACGACTAACTGCATTTCGCCGTGGAACTTACGGCGCAGTGCGGGAAGTTCCAAGGCTGAAGCAACCAGTCCTGGGATACCCGATTGGTGGGCTAGGTCTGCGAGTCTTTTGACCCATTCTGACACAGGCTCGGCGATGCCGATACCGCGGACGGCTTCTGGAGAAAGGCTCGTCAAGGCGGTGACAGCCAGCAACAAAGGAGGGGCGGTGGCTGTCTGCGTGGCCTCTTTGGCGGCTTCAAGCATATCCTTCCCGCCGGCTGCGTGAACCGTGAGCATCTGGACCCCCAACATGCAGGCCGAGCGCACGGCGCCCGAAACAGTGTTCGGGATGTCGTGGAGCTTCAGGTCGAGAAATACCTTTTCTCCTCTATCCCGGACCTCCTCGACAAGACGAGGCCCTTCGCGGATGAAGATTTCCAAACCCAGCTTGAAGCAACCGACATGCCCGGAAAGCCGATCTACCGCGGCGAGTGCGGCTGTTCGATCGGGAACGTCCAAAGCGACGATGAGGCGAGATCGAGCATCCTTCATATGCGCAGGCTCCCGATGATTTCACTGATGTCCTCGATATGGCGGGAACGGCAATACTCTTGAAGGCCCAGCGCTATCTGCTCGGATGCCGCCGGGTTATAAAAATTGGCGGTCCCGACCTGCACAGCCCGGGCCCCGGCTATAAGGAACTCCAGGGCATCTTCAGTCGTGGAAATGCCTCCTACTCCAATAACAGGAATATTTACAGCCCGGCTAGTTTCCCAGACCATGCGCAGGGCAATCGGTTTAATTGCGGGTCCCGACAGCCCTCCTGTGACATAGCGCAATTTGGGGTGCCTCTTCTCGACGTCGATCGCCATGCCTACGAAGGTATTTATCACTGAAAGAGCGTCAGCGCCGGCTTCTTCACAAGCCCGTGCGAATTCTCGAATGTCGGTGACGTTTGGCGAGAGCTTTACCCATAGCGGGAGGCGCGAGGAAGCCTTTTTCGTTTCCGCAGTGATGTGCGCAGCGTCGCGCGGATCCTTGTTGAAGTGGAAACCGCCCTTCTTGACGTTGGGACAGGAAATGTTTAGCTCGAGCGCCGCAATGCCAGGGCAGTCGTTTAGGAAACGGGCAACCTCCAAGTAATCATTCAGATCGAAGCCGACGATATTGACTACAACGTTAGTGGCGTACTTGCGTAGTCCCGGAAGTTTTTTGGTCACGAACTCAATGGCGCCAATGTTTTGCCAGCCGATGGCGTTCAGCATTCCCGAGGATGTTTCGCAGATCCTCGGAGGCGGGTTGCCCTTGATGGGCTTCATCGATATCCCTTTGACCACGATCCCGCCAATGCTATTGAGATCCATCAGGTGCGCGAACTCCAGCCCGTAGGCAAAAGTCCCGCTGGCGGTCAGCACGGGATTCTTGAAGCGGACGCCGGCGATGTCCACCGCCAATCGAGGTGAGCTTTGTGCTTCTGTTGTTATGGTCTTGCGCGCCATGGACTTAACTGAAATGACGAATGACGAATAACGAATGACGAATAAAAGGAACCGCTGAGTATTCGTCATTCGTCATTCGTAATTCGTCATTCATGTTCATCTCTCGTATCTGTTTTCTTCTTCCTTAGCTGCGTGAGCAGCGGGATCGATGGTCAGAGATCAAAAGGGGGAGGTGTCCCAGTCAACCATCCGGCTGCTCATGATCGGGCCTTCCTGACAGACACGGAGGTACTCTTCTTTCCCATGTTCGTCCCAACCGTGAATGACGCATCCCATGCATGCGCCGAGAGAGCATCCCATGCGCGCCTCCAGACTGACTTCGCATGGAACCTGATATTGTACAGCAAGGTCGTGAGCCGCTTTCATCATCCCCCACGGGCCGCAGGCATAGATCCGCAGGTCGGGACGCCGGTGTCCTCTCAAGAATCTCTCGAGTGGAAGAGTCACCAGCCCCCTCTCGCCGAGAGAGCCGTCCTCGGTACTATAAGAGCTTTCGATTCCAAGCCGCTCAAAGTAATCGCGCAGCACCAGATCCGGGGTGCCGCCTCCGCCGTAGAACAGGATAGGCTTCACATTCTGCAATAGCAGGCTCTGGGCGAGCAGGTAGAGAGCCGCGATTCCCACGCCTCCTGCGACCAGGCATGCCACACCCACGCGGTTTCGCATTTCAGCCGAAACCTGAAAGGGACGACCCTGGGGACCCAGTGAGTAGATCTCCTGTCCGGGCCGCAGATGCGCCAGTCTGTGGGATCCTGTGCCCACGTCTTTCACTAGAATCACCAGGCCTGCGGGCTTTCCGCTTCGCGACTGGCGGTGAATATCGAAGATGCTGAAGGGGCGACGAAGCAGCGGCGGGTCGCTCAAGTTCTCAACGCATTTGAGCATCACGAACTGACCCGGCTGTGTCAGGCGAGCCTGTTCCGGCGAGCGAAGGGTTAACAAATAGTTGCGGGCGCCGAGATCTTGTATCTCCTTGACTCTGACCTTTTTATCCAACATTCCGAATCAGTATAGAGAGGAACTAGCCGTTTGCAACGCCTTTTTCCCTGTGATATCATCGGCGCGCTTTTTGCGATTCCTAATACAACTTTGCGATCCAATTCCAATGACAAAAAAGATCGAAGGCAAGCTCCTGATGAACGCCGCCGAGGTGGATCTGGCGTTGGCCAGAATAGCGGCGGAGATTGTTGAGAAGCTCAGTCCTCATGATGAGTTCGCCATTATTGGTATCCGGCGTCGAGGTGTGCACCTAGGGCAACGCTTGTGCGAAAAAGTCGGGTCCATTCTCAAACGGCCTATTCCCAATGGCATTCTGGATATTACCTTGTACAGGGATGACCTGACCACGATCAGCAACCGGCCGATGTTGCGCGAGACTTCCATTGAGTTCGACATTAACAACCTGAGTCTCGTGCTGGTGGATGATGTTCTGTACACCGGACGCACAGTCCGGGCTGCTCTCGACGGCCTGGTCGATCTCGGCCGACCCAAACGAGTGCAGTTGGCGGTCCTCATCGATAGGGGGCATCGCGAATTGCCTATTCAGGCCGACTATGTGGGAAAATACGTACAGACGGCCGACGATGAAATTGTAGAAGTCCGGATGAACGAAGAGGACGGAGAAGAACGAGTCGTTCTGGTTAGAAGGCCCTAGGGCCTGCACAGAATTGGATGCAGCAGGCAGCAGCGGAATCCAGCATTTTGACTGGCTTGTTACTGCCGACTGCTTGCTGCCGGCTGCCTACTTTTTAAAGCGAGTGCCATGGCATCCCTCAGTCATAAAGATCTGCTGGGCATAGCGCAGCTGTCTGTTGAAGATATTAATCTCATCCTGGATACGGCCGAGGCATTGCGGCAGGTGGCCGATCGGCCCATCAAGAAGGTCCCCACGCTTCGCGGCAAGACCGTCATCAATCTTTTTTTCGAGCCTTCGACTCGGACGCGATCGTCTTTTGAGCTTGCCGAAAAGCGGCTCAGCGCAGACATTTTGAATTTCGCGGCTTCCACGAGCAGCGTCTCGAAGGGCGAGACTCTGCTTGACACGGCGCGAAACCTGGAATCGATGGCGCCGGACATTATCGTAGTACGACACGAATCCGCCGGTGCGCCGCACATGCTCAGCAGAGAATGCCGCTCCTCAATCGTCAACGCCGGCGACGGGATGCACGAGCATCCGACGCAGGCGCTCCTGGATGCGCTTACGATACGCGAGGTCAAAGGGCACATCGACGGACTCAAAATCGCAATCATAGGAGATATCGCGCACAGCCGTGTTGCCCGCTCGGACACCATTCTCTTCCACAAAATGGGAGCCGAGGTCTGGGCCTGCGGTCCGCCGACGTTGATTCCGTGGGATTATCAAAGACTGGGCGCGAAGATCAGCGGCCAAATTGAAGAAGTTTTGGTCTCGGCGGATGTGGTAATGATGTTGCGAGTACAGCACGAGCGCCAGACGGAAGCCTTCGTTCCCTCAACACGCGAGTATTACAACTTCTACGGGCTCACCCGGGAACGGATGCGGCTGGCCAAGAAAGACACGATCGTCATGCACCCGGGCCCGATGAACCGCGGTGTGGAAATCGACTCCGACGTGGCGGACGGCCCGTCTTCGGTCATCCTGAACCAAGTCGCCAACGGCATTGCTACCCGAATGGCGGTTCTCTACCTTCTCTCCGGTAACGCCGGACTCAAGCCGAAAAGGCAGCTTCGTTAAAGGCCTATGCAACTAATCATACGGCAAGGAAGGGTTGTAGACCCGTCCCAGAAAATCAACAAGGTCCTGGATCTCGGCATCGAGGAAGGACGAGTTGTGGAAATAGCACCGCGCATCCGCAAGAAGGGGCGTAAGGAGATCGACGCGCGCGGTCTGATTGTAGCTCCGGGGTTCATCGACATGCATGTGCACCTCCGCGAGCCAGGCCGAGAAGATGCGGAGACCATTGAGACGGGTACTAATGCAGCGGCGCGAGGCGGCTTCACCGGCGTCGCCTGCATGCCGAACACGAACCCTGTGAATGATTCGGAAGCCGTCACCTCCTTTATTCTGCAGAGAGCCCGTGAGGTTTCCAAAGTTGCGGTTTACCCCATCGGAGCAATCACTAAGGCCAGCCTGGGTGAAGGCTTGGCCGAGATCGGGGAGATGCACAGGGCAGGAATCGTGGCCATCAGCGACGACGGGCGGCCTGTCCAGAACAATCAGATCATGCGTCGGGCCATGGAATACTCCAAGCTTTTCGATCTTCCGGTGATCGACCACTGCGACGACAAGGATTTGGCCGCAGGCGGTGTCATGAACGAAGGCTACTATTCCACCCTTCTGGGCTTGAGGGGGATAAATCCGGCTGCGGAAGAGATCCACGTGCTTCGGGATATCGTCCTCGCGCGACAAACAAAGGCCCGCGTGCACATCGCACACCTTTCAACCCACCATTCTCTGGAGGCTGTGACGCGAGCCAGGAGCGAGAACATCCCAATCACCTGTGAAGTTACGCCGCACCACTTGCTCCTCACGGAGGCTCAAGTTACTTCCTACAGCACGAACATGAAAATGAACCCTCCCCTGCGCTCACAGGAGAGCGTAGATGCGCTGGTTGCGGGACTCGCCTCGGGTGCGATCGACGCTATTGCCACCGATCACGCGCCGCACAATGCGAACGATAAGATGCTCGAGTTCGATCGGGCTCCCTTTGGGGTAGTGGGGCTGGAAACTGCCGTTGGCTTGATCCTCGACCGGTTTGTCCGCACGGGAATTCTTAGCTTTGAGCGCATGGTGCAGCTCTTCTCCACCAATCCGGCCCGAATACTCAAGCTCGAGCGGGGCACCCTCGCAAAAAATTCATGGGCGGATGTTACGGTCATGGATCCGGAACTTCAGTGGGTGGTTCATAGTGATGACTTCCAATCGCGCAGCCGCAACACTCCCTTCGAAGGATGGCAACTGCGCGGCGGCCCGGTGATGACCATAGTCCGGGGAAGAGTCGTCTGGAGTGCTTAACCTCGATTCCGTTATTAATCGAATCAAAATGAACCGATCTCTTTCAGAGTCAATGTATTAACCTGTGAAAACCTTACTTCACCGACGTGGAGCTCCTGACAGATAGGCCATTGTTTCCAGAGGATTACGGCTGTTTTTAGAACGCCAACTTCGGAATCCAAGGCTTAAACCGCAAATACCTCTAAAAGAACTGGGCTAGGTTTTCCGAATCGGTTTTTCCGACAGGCCCAGCCTTTGATCGAGGGGTCGATTTGAAAAACTGAATCCGAAGACCTGACACCTGCTTTTCGTGAATCTAGGTGCAGGCTAGCGTTTCTTGGCGTCCGCTTTGGGTTTAGTTTCCTCGGGGAGTTGCTGAACGATTTCGCCTGGTTTCCCATACCCATTCTCGCGCGCGAGCCGTTCCAGGGCTTCTTTGTCTGAACGCAGCGCCTGAATGGCCTGCATCCTTTCCTGGTTGCTGCGCCTCAGCGCCTCGACGCGCGCTCGCTGGGCTTCCAACTCCCGGCGTGCCTTCTTCATCTCGAGATACCCGCCGGGACCCCAGATGCTGAACAAGGTGATGACCACCAGCAGGACAATGCAGACGATATAGTAGATTTCTTTGGCGTGAGAAAGGCAGTTTCTGGAATAGGCCATAATCTATCGAATGAGCTGAGCGTGTTGACTCTGCTCGACTCCTTGCATGATACTGGCGACCGCGCGGTTAAGCAACGGATTTATCAGGGGTTCTGTTCTGCCGGCCTGTATCTGAAGGCCCTAACTTGAGGTCTCGAGTGATGAGTGCGATCCTTATTCTCAGCACCACTGATTCCTTGGAACTTGCCCATAAGATTGCCTCTGCTTTGGTTGAGGCCCGCGAGGCAGCCTGCGTCAACATTCTGCCTGGAATTCGATCGATTTATCGCTGGGAAGGAAAAGTCTGCGATGAGGGGGAATTCCTGATGTTCATCAAGTCCTCGGATGAACAATTTGAGGCAATCCGAAGCCGGATCCGGCAGTTGCACACCTACCAGGTCCCGGAAATCATTGCAGTGCCTATCAACGCCGGAGATCCTGATTATCTAGGCTGGCTGGCCCTAAATAGCAGGCATTAGGCAGCATGCAGCAGGCAGAGAGGTTTCAACCAGAACGAGACTATCAAAGGGGAACTGCCTGCTGCGTTCTGCCGCTGCCTACTTGTTTTTCCACGCAGGCTGACGTTTGTCCAGGAACGCTTGCACACCTTCCAGCGGATCCTCAAGATACATGAGCTGATTCAGATAGAGGGACTCGATATATCGAAGGTGGCTTTCCAATTCATGCTTCCGGGTACGCCGCGCCGACTGCAACGCGATCTCGAGCACAGAGGTTGAAAGACCACGCAGCGTCTTAAGAAGCTCCTCGGCTGCCGCTTCGACCTGGCCATCAGGCAGGGCGCGGTTGATAAGACCGATACGCTCCGCCTCCGTTGCGTTTATCAGGTTCCCGGTCAAGATCATCTCCACAGCTCGACGGCTTCCGATCAGAGGAGGCAGCGCGAGTGGCGCGAGAGATGGGATACTACCTATTTTCACCTCCGGCTGCCCAAAGGACGCCTTCTCCGAGGCGAAGACAAAGTCGCAGCTAGCCAACAGCTCGTTCCCCGCGCCCAATGCAATGCCTCGTACCAGCGCAATCGTCGGCCGCATAAAGGAATGCAGCCCTCGCACGATGCAATGAAACTGCTCCAAGAGTGCGAAGATGCTTTCCCGAGTAAGCTCGGACATCTCCAAGCCCGCAGAAAAGGCAGGCAAGTCGGAATCGAAAATCAACGCCCTGCAGGCTGGAGATTCTCCCATGGATTCCAGGTGCAAACCGATCTGGCGAAGCAATTCCAGATTGATGAAATTCAAAGGCGGCCTATGAAGGGTGAGTCGTGCCACGTCTCCGTCGTAATTAAGCGATACCAATTCAGTGATCTTCATGGCTGCCCCACTGTATCACAATTCCTGAAATGAACGGCATCCGGCCCAAACTATATGGCAGAAACGTCAACGGAAATAGGCGCACATTTTGATAAGGAGGACCGCAAGGGCCATGAAAAGAGGAATTGACGCACACCTGCGCAGGTACCGCATGTTGCTCAACTCGATCGACGCGAAAGGATCTGAGGCCGAGGTCATCTGGCGTTCTGCCAAACTCGGCTCATGGGAAAGCATTTCGCCGCGGTGGTGGGAGGCGGGCGGCAGAATTCGGTTCCGTTTCAAGGCCTTCGAAAGGGACTTGCTCTATTGGGTATCTTCAATTCAACGGGCGGCGGATGGTCTGAAGGTACTCCTCGCGAATCCACGGGGACCTCTTCCTGAAATGCTTCAGATCATGTGGAGTGGACTCTCGCCGGAGGCTGGATTACATCCCGAGGGCTCATGGAAGCTTGCCCAGCGATGGCTTAGGGAGAGGTTTCCCGGCTGCGAGATCTTATCGGCCAGCCGCAGGCCGGATTTGGCCTGGTCTTTATCCGGTTCATTCCTCCGGGTGGTTTTCAGAGCACACGGGAAGGACTGTCTTGCTCTCATCGCACACTCCGCGGCTGAGAATGACGGCGCCCGATCAGCCCTGACACAAGCTTTGCTATGGCTTTCCGCGAAAGGCAGACGAACTCGGATGCGGACGATATCAAAGGTCTTCTTGCTGGTTCCCTCGAGATATTCGGGAATCTTGTACCATCGGGCCCAGTTCCTCAATCCCGAAAGAGTCCGCGTCGAAGTCTGGGAGTTCGATGAGGGGCATGCCGAGGGAAGAGAAGTGCGGAGGTCTTCCTGTCCTCCCGCGCCGGTTGAGGATCGGGATTTCCGCTGGCCGGTGTTGGGTCCATTTCGATGGAGCACGCAGCTGGCACAGGTTCTCGACCTCGCCCCCGACCTTATTCGGCGCTATCCTCGCTTTCAGGATTACGATTCGCTCCGTCTTTGGGGCCTGGAATTTGCACAGGTAATGGGACCCGACCGCGACCGCATCTACTATGGAGTGGGATCACAGAGAACGGAGCTGGCCGAAGATAACTTTGTGTGCCTGCGCTCTCTAGTCGACGAGATATTGTTTTATAGAAGACCTGACAGTCCCGATACGCAGCATCCTTATTATCGGGCGCAGGCGGAGAGATGGCTGGAGGCGTTGATCCTCGAGCAGGTGGGCGAACTCTTCCCGGAGCTTTCACCCGAATCAGTTTATCCGCAGATACCTGTCTATCTGGGAAAGGATGCAGGACGAGTGGACATTCTCGGTGCCGACCGGCGCGGGAACCTGGTGGTGATGGAGTTGAAGGTTTCGGAGGATCCTGACCTGCCGCTACAGTCGCTGGATTATTGGGGACGAGTTGTCCAGCACAATCTGAACGGAGATTTTGAGAGACGAGGTTACTTTTCTGGCATGCGCCTTAGTCGTGGAACTCCGAAGATTTATCTCGTGTCGCCGGTATTCTCTTTCCACGACTCGACGGAACGAGTCCTAGGCTTCCTCAGTCCGAATCTCGAAGTATGGAAAATCGCGGTCAATGAAGACTGGCGTTGCGGCGTTAAGGTTCTGCGCCGCATTCACCTGCGATGCGGAGATCTGGTATGAGTGGCCCCTGGCGTCCGCGCCAGGGATAAAGGGAACTAGTGCTTTTCGTTCTTATCCGCTTCTTCTTCACCAGCCTTGAGAGCGGACTTGAAATTCTTGATCCCTTCGCCGAGACCTTTGCCTAATTGTGGGATCTTGTTCACCCCAAAGACAAAAATAACTATCACCAAAATGACGAGAAGCTCCGGCATACCAAGTGAGCCAAACATATTTCACCTCCAAAGTTTGCGCTAGGGCTCTGCAACAGAGTACTTGAGCACTGGCCGGAAGTCAAATTGTTGATGAACTGACGATCTGGAAGCCGGGGTTGCGTCAGGGAAGAGCAAGGCCCAGCCAATGGCCCGATGACCCGATCACTCAATGACTCAGTTCGATCACTCAATGGCTCAATCCAGGAGGATGCGATCATTCCCCTGACGTCGGGTAAACCTTTCCCGATCAAGGAATTCCAGCAGCGGGATGGCGTGTTTGCGCGTTAGCCCGAACAATTCCTTGAATTCGGCGACCCCGAACTTGGAACCCGGCGCGAAACTGGTGCGGATCTTCTTCTTCATTTCCTCCAGCGTGGAGCGGTGATAAGCCAAGTCATCCGAGACCTTTATCAGGATTCTCTCTTTCAGCATCCAGAAGTAGATCTTACGCACCTCGTCCGGCTCGGAGTGAATCGAATCCGGTAGCTTGGCAAGCGAAGGCGGCTGAAAGCCGGACTGGAGGAAGAGCGTCTCAATTCGTTCCTTGACCTGCTGACTTTGCGAGGAAAGCTGCACCTCTCGTCCGAAGAGCGAGACCATTTCTTCCTGCAGTCTGATCTTGCGTTTTACTACGAGCCGGTCCAGGCAAAATCGGAAAACTTCCAGCGGCAAGCCGCCATAGATTCGCTTGCGCAGTTCCTCTCGCGAGATGCCCTTCAGCAGAGGGTTCTGCGCGTGGAATCCCTCGACTCGCTTGGCAGTTTCGGTTTCGAGAGCATCAATGACCTGCGGAAGGACCAGGATAGGCAGCGGGGCTGAAACCACAATGCATTTTCCTGCGGTCGCCAGCCTGGAACAGACGCTGCGCAGTTCCGTGTCCGGCATACCGAGGAGCGAATTTAGCTCTCCCAGATCCATGGCAGGCTTCGCATGGGTAGCGATGAGCACGGGTATCTTTTCCTCCAGGGTGCCCGATGCCAGACTCCGCATCGCTTCCAGTGCCTGCTTGTCCGTTGTCTTGTGCTTGGCGGGATTAGGATTCAGAACCCGTCCCCCCCCGATTGTGACGGCCGGCGAAAACTGCCGGATGATAAACGTGTCGCCGTGCAGGGTAAATAGAGGGGAGTCCAACCTGAGCTGTGCGTATGCCGACTGTCCTGGAGCCAGTGTGTCCTGCCCGAGGAGAGCGACCCTGGCTAGAACCTCGGCGGTTCCCAGGTGAAAGCGAACTTTGATCAGGTTCTTCAGCGGCCGGGCGTCGGGCAGAAGATCCAGACTGGCATCGAGGATCTGTGTGGGCGCGAACAGATGCGGCAGCGTCAACACCATGCCGCGTTGTACATGGGAAAGTTCCACCCCCTGAAGGTTTACCGCTGTGCGCTGGCCGGCGACCGCGCGATCGCTGGGCGCTCCGTGGACCTGGATGCCCCGGATTCTGGCTGTGATTCCGCCGGGGATCAGTTCTACCTCCTCTTCCTTCTTGGCCTCACCCGATGTCAGCGTGCCCGTCACTACAGTACCGAACCCCCGCATGCTGAAAGCTCTGTCGATCGGCAGGCGAAGCAACTTGGAGGAGGAACGCTGAGGAATGGCGAGAGCCTGCCTGCGTATAGCGGATTTCAGGTCTTCGATTCCCTCGCCGGTCTTAGAGCTGACGGCAACGAGTTCGGCCCCCTCCAGGAAAGAGCCGCGAGTCATATCCCTGACCTCTTCCCGAACCAATTCCACCAACTCCCGCTCAACCATGTCGACCTTCGTGATCACGACGATTCCTGCCTGAATCCCGAGCAGGCGACAGATGTCGAAGTGCTCACGAGTCTGGGGCATGATCGATTCGTCCGCGGCAACGACCAGCAGAACGAAGTCGATTCCGCCTACGCCGGCCAGCATATTTCTGACAAACTTCTCGTGCCCGGGAACATCGACAAATCCCACCTGCAGGTCCGCCAGGCTTAGATGCGCGAAGCCGAGATCAATCGTAATTCCGCGCAGTTTTTCCTCTTTCAGACGGTCGGGATCAATGCCCGTGAGAGCTTTGACGAGAGCGCTCTTGCCGTGATCGATGTGGCCTGCGGTGCCTACTACAACGTGTCGCATCTTCCCTGTGTGCACCACAGAGGCACAGAGTCCTCAGAGAACTCTGTGCCCCTCTGTGATAAACTGAAAAATTATGTATTTGTCTTGACGGAGGTATTCTCCATGAGTACTTGTGCCCGGCAAAAATCTATCTTAGTGCAGGAAAGCCTCCCTTCGCCAGCTGAATTCCCACTGGCAAATCTGGAATTGCCATGCTTGAGAACCTTTCAAACAAACTGCAGAAGATCCTCAAAGACCTTACGGGTCAGGGACGAGTCTCGGAGCGGCATGTTGAGGAGACGGCGCGCGAGATCCGCAATGCGCTTCTCGATGCCGATGTCCACTTTAAGATCGCCAAAGAGTTCGTCGAACGCGTAAAACAGCGCGCGCTCGGCCAGGAGGTCATGCAGTCACTAACACCGGGCCAGCAAGTGGTCAAGGTTGTCAGGGACGAACTGATCGAGCTTCTGGGAGGCAATCAGACAGAACTGCAGTTTTCCAAACAGCCTCCCAGCATTTACCTGATGGTCGGCCTGCAGGGATCAGGTAAGACCACCACGGCCGCGAAACTAGGCCAGTGGCTGGCCAAGAATAATCACATCCCGCTTCTGCTTTCGGTCGACGTATACCGCCCCGCCGCCATGGAGCAGCTTCGCGTGCTATGTGCGAATAACGAGCTCGGATACTTCGACCCTCCCGGCAACGAAGATCCGCTGTCGCGTACCGATCTTGGGCTTCGCCACGCCCGCAACACTGGCTATGACGTCGTTCTGATCGATACCGCCGGCCGCCTGCACATCGATAACGAAATGATGCTCGAGCTTGAGAATATCCGCAAAGCGGCTCCTCCCACAGAGATCCTCCTCGTGGCGGACGCGATGACCGGGCAAGACGCGGTTCGCAGCGCTAAGGAGTTTCATGAGCGGGTAGGGCTTACCGGCGTCATACTCACCAAGATGGACGGCGACGCCCGCGGCGGCGCTGCACTTTCCATCAAATCCGCGACAGGACAGTGCATCAAGTTTGTCGGAACGGGTGAGAAAGTGGATGCGCTGGAGCCGTTCTATCCGGACCGCCTTGCTGGGCGCATTCTGGGAATGGGTGACGTCCTCACCCTGATCGAAAAGGCTGAGGAGACAGTGGATCAGGAGGAAGCCCTGGAGCTTGCCGAGAAGATCCGCAAAGACGAGTTCACCCTCGATGACTTCCGGGATCAGTTGCTTCAGATACGAAAGATGGGTCCCTTAGAACAGATTCTAGGCATGCTCCCCAACATGGGCCCGATGCGGGGACTCAACAAACTAAAGGTGGATGAGAAAGAACTCGTCCATATAGAGGCAATCATCAACTCGATGACGCCGGAAGAACGCTGCCATCATCACATATTGAATGGCAGCCGAAGAAAGCGCATTGCCCGTGGCAGCGGCAGGCCGGTGCAGGAGATCAACCGCCTGCTGAAGCAGTACGTGGAAACCCGCAAAATGATGAAGAGCCTGAGCAGGGGCATCATGCCGCGGATGATGCGCGGTTTCCGCTTCCGCGGCTAGGCTGGAGTGGGTCGCGTCCGGCGGCCGGGAGCTACTTTGTTTTTGGCGGAGGTTGAATCCCGTTCCGTTATGTGCAACAATTAAATACTGTTAAGCAATCTTCGACAGGAGGGGTTTTGCTGAGAATACGTTTGACCCGCATGGGTGCCAAAAAGAACCCGTATTACCGTGTGGTGGTTACCGAGCGAAGACAGGCTCGTGACGGAAGGTTCGTTGAAATCCTTGGACACTACAATCCGGGTACGAATCCTCCCTCCGTCGAGCTGAAGATGGATAGAGTTCGTCATTGGTTGGAACATGGCGCGCAGCCTTCCGAGACAGTTAACTCACTGTTAAAAAAGGCCACACCTCCGGCTCCAGCTAGCTAAGTCTATCCCCACTATCTTTGCATCGGTATTCCCCCACCAAGCTCCCGAGCAGGCGGTGTGGCATTTGCGATCTCGGAAGGGAGGCGGATATGAAAGAGCTTGTCGAGATGATAGCGAAAGCGCTTGTGGACAATCCTGAGCAAGTAGTTGTGAGTGAAGTCGAAGGGGAGCAGACCACGGTCCTGGAACTTCGGGTAGCGCCGAGCGACCTGGGTAAAGTAATCGGTAAGCAGGGGCGCACAGCCCGATGCATGCGTACTTTGCTGGGCGCAGCCGGAATGAAACTAAAGAAGCGGTTCGTCCTGGAAATCCTGGAATAGTGGAGCCCGCTGCTCAACCTTCCTATATTACAATCGCACGAATCGCCAGGACCAGAGGTAATCGTGGTGAGGTCCTGGCCGACCTGCATACGGATTTCCCCTCTCGTTTTGATGCCCTCGGAGAGGTGTGGCTGGAGTTTGATGACGGCCAAAGGAAGCGTGTAACTCTGGACGAGTCCTGGTCGCATAAGGGACGGCAGGTCCTGAAGTTTGCAGGCATAGACTCCATTTCATCTGCCGAAGAGCTTGTAGGCGCCTGGGTGGAGGTGGCGTTGGAGAATGCGGTCCCACTTCCCGAGGGGATGTACTACGACTATGAGCTCATCGGTTGTTCAGTGCGTGATGCAAACGGAGAGGTGCTGGGCAAGGTCACGGATGTTTTGCGTATCCTGGGCAACAGCCAACTGGTCGTGACAGGGCCGCGCGGGGAGTTCATGATCCCTGCCGTGGAAGCCATCTGTAAGAGCGTGTCTATCTCCGAGAAAGAGATCCTTGTAGATCTTCCGGAAGGATTGATAGACCTGAACAAATGAGATTTGATATCATAACAATTTTTCCTGAGCTGTTCGCCGGCGTTCTGGAATGCGGCATATTGCGGCGCGCTCGCGAAGCGGGACTTGTGGAGGTCCGCATCGTCAATCTGCGAGACTTCACCAAAGACAAGCATAAGTCGGTAGACGATCGGCCTTACGGCGGCGGCGAAGGGATGGTTTTCATGCCCGGTCCTCTTTTTGATGCCGTGGAGTTCTGCCGCGGGAAAGAGAAATCGCCGGGTATTGAGGTCATCCTGCTGACGCCGCAGGGCAAGACCTGGTCTCAGGAAATGGCTGTCGAGTTTTCAAGGCTACCAAACCTGATCCTGATTTGCGGCCGATATGAAGGCGTAGATCAGCGGGTTGTGGATTGTCTGGTCGACAGGGAAGTCTCCGTTGGGGATTTCGTTTTGAGCGGCGGAGAAATACCCGCTATGGTGATGCTCGATTCGGTTGTGCGTCTTCTTCCCGGCGCGCTGGGAAAACAGGAGTCCGCACTTAATGAGAGCTTCTCCACTGGATTGCTGGACTATCCGCAGTACACGCGTCCGGCAGAGTTCCGGGGACTCGCGGTTCCTGAGGTGCTTCTCTCAGGGGATCACTCCAGGATCGAGAAATGGCGCAGAGAGCAGGCGTTGAAGAAGACCCTTCAATGCCGGCCGGAAATGCTGAAGAACTCGGCTTCGTAGACAGGCTTCGCTAGCCACCATCGCCAGCCGTCCGCTGGGCCTTTTTTTCAGGGAGGCTTTCAGTTGGCGGTACATGGGTCGTTCTGATTGTCACAGGCAGGAGCAAGGCAATAAGGAGTGTGTCATGAATTTGCTGCAAGTGGTCGATAATTCTCAAATGCGAAAGGATCTTCCGAGTTTTCGTCCCGGAGACACCGTGCGGGTCCACGTAAAAATCAAGGAAGGCGACAAGTACCGCATCCAGGTGTTCGAGGGCGTGGTGGTGGCGCATAAACGGAATAGCATTTCCTCCACGTTCACTGTCCGCAAGGTTTCCTTTGGCTACGGCATCGAACGCATTTTCCCGGTGAACTCGCCCATCATCGAGAAGCTCGAAGTCGTGAAGAGCGGCAGGGTGCGGCGCGCCCGCTTGTACTATCTGCGTGGGCGACGCGGAAAGGCTGCGCGGCTGAAGGAAGTCGCGAAGGTAGATCGGGAAGTTGGGAGCGTAACGACCCAGGGGTAGGAAGCACCCTCCATGCGAAGTCACAAGTTCTTCCCGGATAACGAGCGTGACCGCAGCAACGCTGCGGTCACGGAGCAAGACCAGGCGGGAGTGGTTGCTGCGGCGGCAGTCTCCGGCGAAGACCGCGAGTCCCGTGGCATCTGCTGCCATGGAGTGTTTCCACGTGTGATGGGGCGACAGGATTCAGTGCTGTGCTCGAATTCGCAACCTGTTCCCGAACCAGGCATAGCTCTGAACCATCTGCGGCCCGGGGTCCTCGCGACGGGAGGAACTGATGGCCGGTGACAACAAGACTAAACTCCTTCGTGACGCGGAGAAGTACGTACGGCAAGGCAAGATACCGCAAGCCATTGCGGAATATCTTAAGATCATCAAGAACGATCCCAACGACGTCCTCACTTTGAACACGATTGGGGACCTGCATCTGCGGCAAGGCAAAATCTCGGAGGCCAACAAGTATTTCTCGCAGGTTGCCGAAAACTACGCGCGCAACAACTTTCTCCTTAAAGCGATCGCCGTCTACAAGAAAATCCTCAACGCTGAGCCCAATAATCTTGAGATAAACCTCACCGTGGCTTCCCTTTTCATGAAGCAAGGTCTGAACGTTGATGCGCGCAACCAATATCTGCGTGTGGCCGAGCTCTGCGCGAAGGAAGGGAAGACGCGGGAGGCTCGAGATGCCTACGAGAAAGTAGTCGAGATGGACCCGCTGAATTTCAGCGTCCAGCTCAAGCTGGCAGAAATTCATCTGGGGGAAGGGGCAAAGGATAAGGCTCATGCCTATTTCGCGGGCGCCGCGCGCGCGCAGGCAAAGGCAGGAGACCACAAAGGGGCCTTGAACTCGTTCAAACGAGCGCTGCAGCTCAATCCGGTGGATATAGAGCTGATGAAAAACTTCCTCGATACCTGCATCCAGCTAGCGGATGTGACGCCTGCGCTTGAGCAGTTGAAGAAATCGTTGGTAATGGCTCCTGACAATGTTGCACTGCACGAAATGCTTGGCCATGCCTGCCTGGCAGCAAGGGATCCTGCGGGGGCTGAAAAAGCCTTCCAGTTCGTACTGTCCCAAGATGATTCGCGTTACCAGAGTTTCCTCCTCGTCAGCAACGAATTTCTCGAGGCAGGTGACTATGACCGGGCTGCCGGCTGCCTTGATCAGGTGATACCCATCCTCATCAGCAGGAGGGAGACGGAAAAGGCTATCGGAGCGTACACGCTCATCCTCAGCTCCAACCCGACACATGTTCTCACGCTCACCAAGCTGGAGGGTATCTACTCGGCGACGAACGATCGGACCCGCTATCTGGACGTTCTTGAGAAGATCTCGAGCTACTACCTGAGCAGGCAGAGCCCGCGCGAAGCTCTGGAGTACCTGGAAAAGATCCTGGCCGTAGACCCTGCGAGTGCGAAGCACCTCAAATTGCACCGCGAGGCTTTTGATGAGGCTTTTCCCGGGACCCCTTACTCCTCGCCGATAGCCGCCCAGGAGACCAGCCACGAAGGTGCTCCCGTGGTGACGGCTGCCCCGAGCCGTCGTGATTTGGGTGGTACCCCCGGCGAGAGTGCCAATCCGGTTGCTGTGGAAGTGGACCTCCTCCTGAACTACGGGATGCGCGAAAGGGCTCTGGCAATGTTGCAGTCCGCCGTGACCCAGGACCCAACCGACAAGGATATCAGGACGAGACTGCTGAGCCTCTACAAGGAGGATAAGGATTACGGGAAGGCTGCGGAACAGTGCCTTCTTTTGGCGGCTCTGTATCGGAGGTCGAACAATGAAGAGACTGCCCTGAAATTCTTGGCCGAGGGGAGAAAACTCTCCCCTGATCTGGTCGGTCCCCAATTTGATCTGGCTGCATTTGCACGCGCACAAGGCCTTCCTTCTGAGTTTACCGGGCCGGAGCCGGCGACGACAGAGACAAAACCGAATGTTGAGTTGGATCTCTCCGGTGATCTGTCCGAGATATTCTTCAAGGAATCAGCTGAGCCGGAAACTGCGATGGAGGTCGAGGTTCCAGCCGATGTCGAGCTGCCTGCCGCGGAGTTCATGCACGAGATTCCACTGAAGCCCCCCTCGGAGTCAGTGCATGAGCAACTGCAGGAGGTCGATTTCTATATCCGGCTTGGCTTCTTCGAGGAGGCTCGCATAAAACTGGACCAGATCGCTCGGAACTATCCCAACAATCCGGAACTTCCGATGCGCTATCGCCAGCTGAGCGAAGGAGAAGCCGCACCTGCCCCAAGCCCAAGCATCCCAGCTCCCGGCGGGCACGATTCTTCGGTTCCTGCCGAGACAACGCAGCCCGACAGCGCCGACGAATTCAGGGAACTGAGAATAGATCAGGCTTTGGGCGTATCTGTCGAAAACCATTCAGCGGAGACTCGTCCCGCTGTTCAGGTCCAGCCTGATGACTTCAACAAGGCGGAAGTGCCTTTGGAAGCGCAGGGCTTTCCTGAGACACAGGGCGCTCCTCATTCGCTGCCCGAGGAGCAGCGGGTCGTCGCAGAGGGTCCGATAAATGCGATGTTTGCCGATCTCATCGAGGAGGTGAACGCGCTCACGGATCAGGAAATCGCGCGCGAGGAGTTTGAAAACCACTTCAGCCTCGGCATCGCATATCGAGAGATGGAGTTGATCGAGGAAGCGATCAGAGAGTTCCAGAGCGCCTTCAAGGTCCTAAATCCCGCGAAGTTTCCAAAAGAAGTCATACAATGCTGCGGAATGCTGAGCACGTGCTTCCTCGAGAAAGGGATGCCCCGCTCGGCCATCCGTTGGTGTCAGGCTGGATTGGAAATCTCCGGTATCTCCCCGCACGAAGACCTTGCGCTCCGCTACGATATGGGTGTTGCTCACTCAATCCTTGGCGACTCGAGCCGAGCGCTCGAATGCTTCGACCACATCTACGGCGTCGACCCGAGCTATCGTGATGTTGCCCAAAAAATCGATTTCCTAAGAGGTGGTCCAGGTCGGCATGTCCCTTAGGCCCTCACCCCGGCCGCACGGCCCGGATCCCGAAATCGAGAGCATGCCGCATCCGCACTCAGTTGCGGCTTGGATCTGGCGTATCCTCTACATCCTTTGGTCACTCGAGGTAGGGGTATTTCTTCTCTTTCTGCCCTGGCTGGATATATGGGAGAACAACTACCTCCTCTACCTGCATCCCCGATTTCGCCCAATCGTGGTCAACTCGTTTCTGAAGGGGGGCGTGCTTGGACTCGGAATCGTCAACATCCTCATCGGGATTCAGGAAATTGCAGACTGTAGAAAGAGGTCGAAGAGCTACATTTCCAAGTAGGCGTCCGCTCTTCTACTACATCACCGACCGGAAGCAACTCGCCGACAAGCCCTTGTTATGGTGCATCGGCCGCGCCATCGGTTGGGGCGTGGATTTTGTGCAGATACGTGAGAAGGACCTCTGCGACCGAAGCCTGTACGAGCTGACAAGGAAGGTCGTGCAGGCGGCCAGCGGCACGCATTGCAGGATTCTCGTGAACGGGAGAGCCGACATAGCGCTCGCAGCGTGTGCCGACGGGGTTCATCTCCCTTCGGCCGGCTTGCTCGCCACGAACATCAGGCCCTGGCTGCCCAGGGGATTTCTCATCGGGGTGTCGACTCATCTCAGACAGGAGGGGGTACGAGCGGCTGCAGCCGGCGCGGATTACGTCCTTCTTGGTCCCATATATCCCACCGAATCTAAACTGCGCTACGGCCCGCCCCTCGGTCTGGATTATTTCCGGCAGGCTTGCCGCGCGTTGCCAATTCCGGTGCTGGGCCTAGGCGGCATCCGTCCGGAACATGTATCTCCAGTTCTCGAGGCAGGCGCTGCAGGAGTGGCAGGAATCGGCCTTTTCCAAAAGGACTCCGACTTCAGAGAGTTAAGCAGAATGACAAGGAATCAAATAGCTCGCAGTTCGCAGTGGATTTCTGAAAATTCATAAACTGCGGACTTCTGCGAACTGTGAACCTGTGACTCGACTTCCGTCGCAGTCCAAAGACAGCGATTACAGCCCAGCAGCCGCAGGTTAGCCTTTGTCTTTGCCCTTGCCTTTGCTTTTTTCGGCGGGTCCGGGGTACTTCTTCAGGCCAAACGCGGCGCCTTCATGCGCTCCACTAGTAATATCGATCGCCTGGTTGACGAGGTTCCAAAGCTCTTCGTTCCTTTTGTCCTCTGCGGTCTTCTTCAGTGCCAGAAGCGCCTTTCCCGCCCATTCCGTGCTGTCTTTGAGGTTCTTGAGTGCCTTGCCCAGCCTGCTCTTATCTGAATCCCTCCTCTGGAAAACGTCGTCCAGGTTTATCATGACGCTCTTCACGATTCGATAGTAGCCGTCAACCATTTCTTCCACGCTGAAAAACTCGAGAGGGTCTCCCGCCTCTGCTTCTTTGCCGCCCAGCCTTTCCTCTGCTGTCTTTAAGCGCAGTGTTGCTGCTTCCAGGTAAACCTTGATCCTCTCATCGATCTCCTGAGCATCCTGGATCTTCGCAATTTCCTGGGGGGTCAGAAACTCCTTGTCTGGAGTTGGTGAAGCGGGCAGTGCGGCAGCAGATCCGAGCAGGACAACCGTCAGAGGAAGAATTAAACGAAGATTTAAAAGCACAGTTGCACGCCCAGTATCCGCTCTTACCCGGGGAAAAGGATGTCTACCAGTTTTTTACGTATTTCTTCCGCCTTGTTTAGCCAGGAATCGAACGTGTTCTCCTGATCCGCAGGTGCTCTTATCTTGAATCCTTGGACATCGGAGATGGCTTTGCGCAGATGAATCTCATATCGGATAAGGTTTTTGGATTTCTTTTTCCGGCTTTCATTCTGATCGATGTCGTTGAGGGACATCGTGAGAAGGGTGGTCCAAGCTTTCAGAGTGGCAGGAGCGGACTGAAAGTCTTCTTTGAGTACCGCCCCCTCCAGGGTCTTGAGCAAGCGTGTAGAAGCGTTATCGTAGATCTTGATCCTGTTGTCGATTTTTTGCTCTTTCCGCAGTTGTTCACGCTCCACGGCCGTCAAGCCGTCGTCCGAAGGAGGAGCGATGCTGCCGGCTTGCGGCATCAGGCCGAAAAACAACATGAGTGACCAGCGGTTGAGAATCATAAGCCCCTACATTTTGGGCGGGACCTGGCATCCCAGCAAGTCCAACGCCTTCTCCATCTGTCTGCGCACCAAGTCCACGATCAAAAGCAAGTGCTGTTTCCGTTGCGAATCCGTTTCCGAGAGAATGTGGTATTTATGATAGAAAAGATTGAACCTTTGCGCGAGATAAAAAACGAATTTTCCCAACTGGGACACTTCCAGTGATTGCATCACCTGTCGGACTACCTCAGGAAGCCGCGCCGCCTGATAGACAAGCTCCCAGATGTCATCGTGCGCTGCCAGGAATTCTCCCAGGTGCGCCGGATCGATGTCTTTTCTCGTTGGAGGCTCCGCCCCGGATTCCTCAAGCTTTCGAAAGATATTGTCGGCACGCACAATGGCGTACTGCACGTAAGGTCCGGTTTCGCCGTCAAAGCTGAGAGCTTCCTTGATGTCGAAGGCGATGACGGTGTTGCGCGCAAACCTGAGGAGAAAGTAGCGCAGGGCTCCGACAGCGATGATGCGCGAGATGCGTTCGCTCTCTTCCTCCGGCAGGGAATGACGCGATTTGACCTCCAGCAGGGCCTTCTGCATCAGCATGTCCAGGAGGTCATCTGCCTTTACGCCAAGCCCTCTGCGCCCTGAAACCTCGACATAGGGTCGCTTTTTCTCCTCCTCGGAGATCTTAAAGCCCATTTCCTCGCAGCAAGCGGGGCTCAGAGCGACCATCTCGTACGAGAAATGGATCGAGTTTCGCGCCTCTTCCTCGTAGCCGAGGGCTTTCAATCCCTGCAGGACAATGCTTTGGAGGTAGGCCTGCCGGCTGTCAATGACGTTATAAACTCGCCGGCCGCCTCCAAAGTGCGGTGTTTCGAGCCCCGGCACCGAATCGGCGCAGGTTAGCCAAATCTGATGGCCTTCGCAGGTGACAAAGGGTTCGTAGTGAAAATCAAGCTCCAGCAAACCGAACTTCCAGAGCTGGTAGGCAATGTCTTTTCCGACGTAGGTCACCGTTCCATCCGAGCGAATGATGATCTTTTCGTCGTCCTCGCTCTCCTCGCGCGAAACTTCGCGCCTGGCCTCCGCAGCGCTTCCTGCCTTCATCACCCAGCAGCCACGGTTTTTGCCTTCATCGACATAGTAAATGGCCCCTCGTTGCTTGAGCAACTCGAAAGCCTTTTCCCAGAAGTGTAGGTGCAGAATCTCGCTTTCGCGCGGCAGGAGATCGTATTGAACGTTGATGCGCGCCATGGTGGCCAGATGTGCGCGCACGATTCTCATGGAGACATGCTGGGCAAGCTTCGCTGTCGGGTTGTCACCGGCTTCAATAGCTTGCATTGTCAGACTTCGCCACTTGCGGTTCTCCTCGGATTGCTGGTAGAAGTCCGCCACGCGGGCATAGACGTCCCAGCAGTAATAGTCGAACTTGCCCCCCATGGCTGCGACCTGCTGAAGGGTCTTACCCTCTATTCGCTCCAATCCAACGACCACGTCCGCAACCTGGACTCCAGTGTTGTCGAGATAGTTTTGGACTTCCACCTGATGTCCGAGGAAGCGCAGGCAGCGGACAAACGAATCTCCGAGGGCAGCATTGCGCAGATGCCCTATGTGTGCCGCCTTGTTGGGATTGATGTTCGTGTGCTCCACAATAATTTTGCCGGGCGACTCCGTTTCGGAGATCCTGCCGAAAAGTCGCTGATCGATGGTTTCTGCCAGCCGCAGGGCGAAGGCGGCGCGGTCCACGTGGAAGTTGAGATACCCTCCCCCCGCCACTTCCACTTTCCAGATTCCGGGAATCTCCTGCGCATCGGCAGAGAGTTCTTGCGCAATCTCCCTCGGCGGGCGCTTGACCTTCCGGGCAAGATCAAAGGCGATGGGGAGCGCCAGTTCACCCAGTTCGATTTTCGGTGGAATGGTGAGATTCAGATGGTTGTATTGAACCTGGTAGCGTTTTTCGATTTGCCGGATGAGAGTCTTCTCAACAGCCCGCGAAAGTGCTGATATCATTATCCCTAAGCTTCCCTTTACAGATGGCCCGAGAAAACATACTCTAAGGTCTCCCTCAAATCAATCGGTGCAGACGTCGGCACTCCTTTCCGCTTCCAAAAGCGGATCACGATTCGTTCATTTCGTGCCGGATTTGCGACGCTGCTCCGCAAGGCCGGCGTGTACTCCATCTCGAATACCAGCGCTTTAGGCCATGCACATTACGCGGCCACGGAACGGTATATTGGCGATCATCCGTCCGTGCTGCGGCGTGCAGTGGATCGCATCTTCCGAGCAAAGCCGATCGGCGTGTCCAAACCTTCCGGCCCCAGCGGCCTTACGGCAACTCCTTGAGGAGTTGCCCGTTCGAGGAAGACCTACGTTTGGGTGCTCTCTTTCCCCTATCGTCGCCAGGCCGAAGCAATGGAGCCGCCGATCACTGACGATAAGCAGGGTCAGATCCTTGCAGGCGCCCTGCCGACTGTAAGAATTTCGTAGTGGCGGAGGACGCAGAGACAAGGAGCGCGAATGCGCAACATGATTTATACTAATGTTGTGCTGGTGTTGCGCAGCCGATGTTCGTTCTAGGACATTATTCATTAAGGTTGCCTAGCAAGGCCCCCTTCTTCCTGGTCGTTCGAGGTACGGTCGGAGAACCGTTCATGATTCCACGAAATGTGCGGCCATTCTTCTGGGACGTCAACCTCGATACGTTTGATCCCACTTCCTACCCTGGTTACACCATTGCGCGAATCCTTGAGTATGGCGACGATGCGGCCGTGCAGTGGTTATGCGAAGCCTTCACCAAACCCGAGATCGAAGAGGTCATACGTACAGAGAGGAGGCTTTCCCGGCGATCGGCAGCTTTCTGGGCGCTTGTCTATTGCATCCCGTATGAGGAGGTTGCAGCCCTGAAGCGTGACCCCTAGCCCGCCCGATATTCGTTCTCGCAGACGATAGGAGATACGTTTTATGCAAGGTCAAGGGGAGGCATGGCACCGGGAAGTCATTACTAACGCCGTTGCGGAGACGCTTCGAGACTTGCAGGGTAACTCAGTGCTCGGCAGTTTCTATCTTGGGGGTGGCACTGGCCTCGCTCTCTACCTGGGTCATAGACGATCCCGGGATCTTGATTTTTTCAGTCGTGAGGAATTCGATGAGGACAGGTTGCTCCAAAAGGTGCAGCAGCGCGCCGGATTTTCGTTAATTGCGAAAGATGCACAGACGCTGCATGTGCACATCGGTGGCATCAAAGTGAGTTTCCTTGGGTACTCCTACCCGGTCTTGTTTCCGCCGGTACCGTTTATCGGCGTCGCCGTTGCCGATCCTCACGACATTGCGTGCATGAAAGTGAGTGCCATTGCGGCTCGCGGAACGAAGCGGGATTTTGTCGATCTATACGCAGCCTCGGAGCGGTATGGACTGCCCGAGATCCTGGAGATGTTCGCACAGAAGTACGCTGAGGCGAACTACAGCCGTGTCCATGTGCTCAAGTCCCTCACCTACTTCGACGATGCGGAGGCCGACCCCATGCCTGATATGGTCTCGCCTCTCTCTTGGGAAGTGGTAAAACGATTCTTCGTGAAGCAGGCGCCTCTACTCCTGTGAGGCGCAGAGGACGACTCTCCAACAATGCCATCGGGCCGCGGCAGGGGCTTGGGTGCGCTGGGGATTCCCGGCACGAGCGCACGCGGCCGTGCTGGAACGTTTTAACGGCGAACAATTCAACGGTGATACTTGAAAAAGCCAGTCCATTTTGGCGAACTGCCCGCACGGTACCGCTTGTCTTCGTGTTGTCCTTTCAACGGACAACACGAAGACACAATGAACACAAAGAAACTGGGAACCAAGGCTTTGATGCCGCCGCAGGTAAATCCTCGGGCAACAGATCGATTGCGGCCGCTAGATGGTACTTTGAATCGTGGACACCAAACTTCGGGCCAACTGTACCGCCCTTGACTTCCCCTCATTCGACCCATAGGATTGATGATTGACGATTTACGATTGACGATTGAAGCTCCTCTTAAATCGTCATTCGTAAATTGAGACTCAGTAATCGGCCTAATCCTATGGTACCCAGTCGCATTCTATACATTGAGCCGTTTTCCGGAATCAGTGGGGACATGATGCTTGGAGCCCTATTGGATCTTGGGGTGGATTTCGAACACCTGCGGCAGCAGTTGACCCTATTGCCGTTGCAGGGCTACCAGCTCGAGGTGGAGAAATGTCTTCGCTCCGGAATACAGGCGACGAAGTTCGACGTGAATATCGACCACCCTTCTGACGAAGGCCATCCTTCTCACTCACACGCACCGTCGCATTCGTACCGGAGCTTTCGAAATATCCGCGACATGATTGACTCCAGCCCGCTGTCCCAGTGGGTGAAGGAGAAGTCCATCGAGGCGTTCCGCAAGCTCGCCGAAGCCGAGGGCAAGATACACAACCAGCCGGTGGATGAGGTTCTCTTTCATGAGGTAGGGGCTATCGACTCTATAGTCGACATCGTAGGCTCCATGATAGCCCTTGAGCAGCTTCTGCCTGCTCGCATCCTCTCGTCGCCAGTCAATGTCGGTCGGGGAACACTGGAGTGCCGGCATGGCATCTACCCTGTGCCCGGTCCCGCCGCACAGGAACTGCTGAAGGACATACCAACCTTTTCAAACTCGGTGGAAGGGGAACTTACCACGCCCACAGGCGCGACGCTTCTGGCCACGCTGGTGCCGGAGTTCGGTCCCCGGCCGCCGATGAGAATCCAACGTTCCGGCTACGGCGCGGGCACTCGGGAAACCCTTGGCAATGCCAATGTTCTCCGCATCACGATGGGGGAGGAACTTGCTGCAGATCTGATTATCTCGCCCGATGAACAGGTGTCCGTCATCGAGGCAACCATCGATGACATGAATCCTCAGATATATGGTTACTTTCAGGAGAAGGCCCTCGCAGATGGCGCGTTGGACGTTTATCTCACCGCGATTCAAATGAAAAAAAACAGGCCGGCCGTCAAGTTGACGGTCGTGTGTCCGGTCAGTCAAATCGAACGGCTTGCTCGGTTGATTTTTCTTGAAACGACGACCATCGGGATTCGTTACACACTCGCCCAGCGCAAAACCCTTCAGCGCGAGTTCCTTAAGGTACAGACCGAATATGGAGTTGTGACCATCAAGGTCGCCTCCATGGATGGACAGCGTGTGAATTTCGTGCCCGAATATGAAGACTGCCGTCGGCTGGCGGCCGAAAAAGGTATCGCGCTCAAGGAAGTTCTGGCTGCAGCTACGCGAGCATATTTGCAGACTCAATGAGCGGGATCGTTTCTTTAAAAGCTCCAGATCCGACCCTACTTCAAAGGAGAAACACCACAAATGGCCGAAGATAACGTTCCCCCCCCGACTCCCCAAGCGGCGCCTGTGCCGCAGCCAACGGAAGAGCCGAAAATCAGCATTGAAGATTTCGCAAAGGTCCAAATGCGGGTTGGACAAATCCTGGCGGCTGAGAAAGTAGAGGGTTCCCGTAAGCTCATGAAGCTGAAGGTAGACATCGGCACCGAGGTGCGCCAGGTTGTTGCGGGAATCGCCGATGCCTACGACGCTGCCAGCCTACTAAATAAAAAGGTAGTTCTGGTTGCCAACCTCAAGCCTGCGAAATTGATGGGTGTGGAATCCAACGGGATGATTGTCGCGGCGTCCATCGGAGGACGGCCGATCCTGGCCACCTTTACAGAAGATGTCCCAAACGGTGCCCTATTGAAATAGGCAAGTCAGTTCACTGACAACGAACGACGAATTACGAGTGTCGAATTCCCTAACAGTGGTTTTAATTCGTCATACGTCATTTTTCAATCTAACCGTGCTGCTGGCACTCTTCTGCACAACAGATCCCGGAGAGGAAGATCAGCTGTGATCATCGACTCCCATGCCCACCTGGACATGCCCCAGTTCGATGCCGATCGGGAAGCTGTCATACAGCGCGCCCACGATGCCGGTCTGAGTTTAGTGCTGACTATCGCAACTGGCAACCCGGAGGGCTCCTCCGTTGAGAACACGCTAGAGCTGATTGAAAAGCACGACTTTCTCTACGCGGGGATCGGTATCCATCCTCATGACGCGCGTACAGCCAACGATGCCTATTGGCGAAGGATGGAGCGGTGGGCGGAACATCCGAAGGTTGTGCTCTGGGGGGAGATTGGTCTCGACTATTATTACGACCTAAGTCCCAGAGAGACGCAGTGCGCGGTCTTTCAGAGGCAGATTCAAATGGCTCGGAGCCTACGGCTCCCAGTTTCCATTCACTGCCGTGATGCCTGGCCTGACCTCATCCAAATCTTGAGGCGGGAATGGGACGGAGAGGAGAGAGGCGGAATTCTTCACAGTTTCACCGGCAACAGAGAGCAGGCCGTCGAATGTGTCGGCATGGGTTTTATGGTTTCTTTTTCGGGAATCGTGACGTTCAAGAATGCTGAATCCCTGAGAGATGCGGCGCGAGCGCTTCCGCTGGGTAAGATCCTCGTCGAGACCGATTCTCCTTATCTCGCGCCGGTGCCCCATCGAGGAAAAAGGAACGAGCCCGCCTTCGTTGTGGATGTTGCCCGGCACCTTGCCCAGACAAAAGACGTCGAACTCGAGGAACTGGGGCGGCGTACAACCTCCAATATTCTTCGCCTCCTCAGGCTTGGGGAAGGGCCGGTTGCGAACGGTGGGATGGTCTGCTGAGTCCTGCTGGTGTGATTATATCCAGGTCGGTCATCCATAGAGTTCAAGGATGTGGTAATATGCCCATTCGGGACACCACATTTGACCCAAAAGGCGCAGATTGTCATCGGCAAAAAAGAGCGTTGAATTGAGCCCACAAGAAATCTATAAGCTTGTCGAATCTGGTCTCGCGCGAGTCGAAGAGGAACTCGCGCGCCAATCCTCGTCCAACGTTCAGCTGATTGACGCCATCGGCAGATACATCCACGTTAGTGGTGGAAAGCGGATACGTCCTGCGCTGCTGCTCCTCAGCGCCCAGATGTGTGGTTATGAGGGACCAATCTGCCACAGGCTGGGTGCCGTGGTTGAGCTGATTCATTCGGCCACCCTGGTCCACGACGATATCATTGATGATGCGAAAGTGCGCCGCGGACGCGCTTCCGTGAATGCCCAGTGGGGGAACGAAATCACGGTCCTGATGGGCGACTGGCTCTATATGACCTCGTTCAATCTTGCGCTCGGTGAGAGGCACTTCAAGATTCTGGACATCCTCATCGACGTTACACGAAAAATGATCGAGGGAGAGCTCATCCAGCTTACCTTGAACGGCAACCTCGATGTGACCGAAGAGCAGCACCTGGACATTACAATGCGCAAGACAGCCTATCTTTTCTCGGCCTGCTCGGAGATCGGCGGCATCCTCGGGTCGGTCAGCCAGGGTCAGCAAGAACGTCTGCGACTCTACGGGCTGAACATCGGGATTGCATTTCAGATGGTGGACGATGTCCTGGATTTCACGTCCGACGAAGACACGCTCGGAAAGCCGGTCGGGAGCGACCTGAAAGAGGGAAAGCTCACGCTGCCGCTTATTTACCTCATGCGTGAGGGAGAGCCCAGGCACAGGGACCTGGTTCGACGAGTGCTCCGGGACAACGGCGCGGGAACCGTGCAGAGAGAAGCGGTTCTCGAAGCCGTACGCGAATACCACACCGCAGATCGCGTGCTGGTAGAAGCCCACGAATATGCCCACCAGGCAAAAGAATACCTTGCCGACTTCCCGGCCTCCCCGGCCCGCGACGCGCTTCTTTCTATTCCGGATTACATTGTGGAACGCGACCGCTGATGGAATCGAGTCATCGAGCCATTGAGTCATTGAAAGAAGACCACTTATTATATTTCTCCTCTTGGAAGAGGCGCTACAATTAAAGGATCTTCAATGGCTCTGTTCAAGGGCCCGATGGCTCAATGGCTCAATTCCAGGAGCCCGGATTTCCGCTGCCGCTATTTCTTGCGGAGAGCCTTCAGAGCGGCCGCATCATCCTTGGACTTGATGATGACGGCGGAGTTTTTGCCGGCCGCAGTGGCGTAGACATATTCCATATCCACGCCGGCTCCCGCTACCTTTGCGGAAGCTTTGGCCAGTTCTCCGGGTTTGTTGCTCAGCTCAACTCGAATCGCTGTACTTTCGCTTACTGTGTATCCTGATTTGATCAGCGCCTTTTGCGCGGCTGCCGGCTTATCCGCCATGATCAAGAACGTGGCCTGATCGCCCATGCAATAGCAGCAGAGGGCACTCATATTCGCCTTTGCTCCGGCGATGGCTCCCGCTATGTCCGCGAGGAGCCCAACTCTGTTGGATCCCTGCACAACCAACTGCTTGGCTTTCGCTACGTTGGCCATAATGCTCCTCCCTGTTTGTGATTGAACGAGATTACACCACAGAGGCACGGAGATCACAGAGATTAAGCGCGTCCGAGGTCAGGGCTTTTTCGGCGTGTTAGGAGGGGGGCTACCGGGAAGATCCTCGACGAAGAGCTTCTTGCGCGGGATCGGAGCGGAATCTGCGCTCTCAGTCGACACCTGGTCGGTAATTTCCGGACTGGCAAACTGCTCGACGGGTTTGTCTTTCAAGATCTCTTGCATGTACTTGATCCAGATCGGGAGCGCCACGACTGCGCCGGCTTCCCGGTTGCCGAGGGTTTTCTTTTCGTCGAACCCGATCCATACAGCCGTGGTGATCGAGGGAGTAAAACCCACAAACCAGGCATCCGTAAAATCATTTGTCGTACCTGTCTTGCCGCCTAAGGGCCTGCGCAAGGATTTTGCCGCCGTGGCGGTGCCGTTCTGCACGACGTTTTGGAGAAGGCCAAGCATCTTCTCCGCAATGTCCAATTCCAGGATCCTGCTGGTTTTGGGAAAGGTTTCTTCCTTTTTCACATGATCGTAGTCCTCGATCTTGCGGATGAAGTAGGGCTTTGCCTGGACTCCCAGGTTGGGAAACACGATAAATGCCGAGGCCATTTCCAGCGGCGTTGCCTCACATGCACCGATGGCAAGCGGCAAGTAAGGCTCCATCGGTCCGCCCAGGCCGAAGCGCCGTGCCATAACCAGCACATTCTTGATTCCAATCAGCGATGCGACCTTGATCGTGGGAACGTTTCTGGATTCCGTGAGAGCCTGCCGGACGGTGATTTGGCCCTTGAACTTCCCGTCGTAATTGACCGGTCGCCAGACCCTTCCTGTGCCGTCTGTGAAGCTGATGGGAGAATCGATGATCGTGCTGTCCGGCGTCATCCCTCTCTCGAAGGCGGCCGAATAGACGAAGGGTTTAAAAGTCGAGCCGACTTGGCGCATGGCCTGCGTTGCGCGGTTGAATTCGCTCGACTCGAAATCATAGCCGCCCACCATGGCTTTGATTTCGCCTGTCGAATTCTGCAGGGTAATGAGTGCGCCTTGGATTTCGGGGATCTGGTCAAGCAATACGGAGGTGGTCTTCCTGCTTTCATCCAGAGAAACGATCTGGAAAGCCGCCAGATCGCCCGCCTTAAGAATCTTCGCAGGTGATTTTGCCCCAGTCCAGGCGATCTCCTTGGGTCCCAGGGTTGCACGATATTTGCCGATCTTGACGGTGGCTTCCGACTCGCCGGTGCTTAGGATCATGCCGATCACTATGTCTCCCGCATGCGGCGGAGTGCGCCAGTCCGGGTGAGAGTAGGCCTCCAGGCTCTCGGAGGGGATTTTCAGGACATTGTCGATCGGTCCACGCCAACCGTGCTTCTTGTCGTAGTTCCGAAGCCCTTCCCGGATCGCCTGATTGGCGGCCTTCTGCATGTCGGTATCGAGGGTTGTGTAGACCCTGAGCCCCTTGCGCCAGATCACATCGGCGGTGTAGCGGTCCGCCAATGACTGTCGGACCCATTCCACGAAGTAGGGCGCGACTTCCGTTTCCCGCGTGCGCGGCTTGAGAATCATGGGCCTTGCTTTGGCCTCCGCTGCCAGCTTTGGAGTTATCATCTTCTCGATGACCATTCGGTCGAGGATGTAGTTGCGCCGAGACAGAGCCCTGGCCGGATGCAGGCGCGGAGAGTACATCGAAGGATTCCGTGGGAGGCCGGCAATCATGGCGCACTCTTCCAGTGACAGATCCTTCAGTTCCTTGCCGAAATATGTGTCGGCCGCAGCGGCCACTCCGTAGGCACCGTGCCCCATAGGGTGCAGATTGCAGTAGAGGGTAAGAATCTGCCGCTTGGAATATTGCTTTTCGATTTTCCAGGTGGTCAACAGCTCTTTGATCTTTCTATCCAGGGTATATTCGGGCGCGTGCAGGAGCATTCGCGCCAGTTGCTGCGTGATGGTGCTGGCGCCTTCGGCACGCCGTTGTGTCAGGAGCAATACGACGTCTTTGGATGCGGCGCGAACCAGAGAAAAGTAGTCTACCCCGGAATGATTGTAGAACTGGGCGTCTTCCGCGGCGAGGATGGCGAGCTGAAGATAAGGCGGGATCTCATCCAGCGGGACCACGATGCGGCGCTCGACCGCGAACTCTCCGATGACTTTGTTGTCGTCGGAATAGACGTCGGTGATGACGTCGGGGCGGTAATCCTCGAGGCTCTGAATTTTGGGGAGATTATACTCATATCCGAGCAGAGTGCCGAGGGCCGCACCCACTGCCAGAAAAATCAGTATAAACAGTCCATACAGGACAAGCAGCCAGCGGGGTATTTTCCCGCCGGCCTTCCTTCGTTGGGGAATTGCGGCATTTCCGGCCATAGTCCGAATGATTATAGCACGCCCATCTTGAGGGGTCAGGGGTCAGGGGTCAGGCACCAGAAGGAATTGATGATTTATGATTGACGATTTTCAAACACTCCCAAATCGTCAATCGTAAATTGGGTGTACCGACTCCTTTCTTCCAGATCCTCTTGCCGGTTCCGCAGCTAAAACGCATCTACCTCTTGCGGTTCTGCTGCTTCCTGAGTGCCGACGCCGCCACCTTTTGAATCCAGGAACGACACTCGTGCTGCGACGACCTCCGTGATGTAGTGTTTCTCTCCTGGGGGCTTCTCCCAGGAGTGAGATTGCAGGGAGCCTTCGACACACACCAGGCGGCCTTTGCGCAGGTACTGGTTGCACTGCTCGGCAATCTTGCCGTAGGCAACCACTCGGTGCCACTCGGTTGTTTTTTCAAGGCCGCCGTTTCCGCTGTGGAATCGATCCGTGGCCAGGCTGAAATTCGATACCTTCGTTCCTCCGGCGGTCATCCTTTCCTCGGGATCCCGCCCCAGCCTTCCGATGAGGATGACCCTGTTGATGCCTCCCATATTTCCCTCCGCCAGAATGTGAGACGCGACTGTTTTACGGCAGTGAGTGCCGAAAAACCTCTGCCGTGCGCCAAGCGCGCTTTTTTGCCTGAAATCAGGACTCCTCCAGTTCTTCCTCCTGCTTACTAAACAGTGAAGGCCCCGAATTGAGCGAAAAATTCTATGCAGGTGCGCCGAGGTGCGGGAGGATAGCCAAAGGCTTGAAAACTCATGTTTTTTCAGGGCTATTTGCTTGACACTAGTCCGACCGTTTGCTATATTCGAGCGGTTTTTCGCTCATTTAACGGATGGACTGGTGGGCTTCGAGCGATCTCAGCTGCCAGCCATGCAGTAACTCAAAGGAGAGTAGAGTTTGCCGACCTTCAATCAGCTGGTTCGATCTGGCCGAAAGAAGATTCGTTACAAGACGAAGAGTCCGGCTTTGCAGGGGAGTCCTCAGCGTAGAGGCGTTTGCACTCGGGTGTACACTTCCACACCCAAAAAGCCAAATTCAGCACTACGCAAAGTTGCACGTGTTCGGCTCACCAATGGGATTGAGGTAACCACCTACATCCCCGGAATCGGGCACAATCTGCAGGAACACTCCATCGTGTTGATTCGCGGCGGACGTGTCAAGGACCTCCCTGGGGTTCGCTACCATGTGGTGCGGGGAACTCTGGATTCCGTTGGGGTTCAGGATCGCAAGAACTCCCGCTCCAAATATGGTGCCAAGCGGCCTAAAAGCTAATCACTCCTTCATAAAAACCGTTGTAGGGTGACGGGTTAAGCGCCCGGCGAGAATCTTCGGATGGCAATTGCCAGTGCCGACGAGGTTCGCTCTAGGTGGATATTCCCCGCCCAGAGCGGAGACGGGTATCAGAAAGTAGTGGAGATCTTTCAGCATGCCAAGGCGACGAGAAGTACCAAAACGCGAGACATTGCCGGATCCGCTGTTCGGCAGCACGCTCATCACCAAGTTCATCAACTGCATGATGCTCGAGGGAAAAAAGAGCGTCGCCGAGCACAATTTTTATGGCTCTTTGGACTTGATCAAGGATCGAATTAAGGAGGATCCGGTCAAGGTCTTTAAAAAAGCACTCGACATGGTCAAGCCCGTTCTGGAAGTGAAGTCGCGGCGTGTCGGAGGAGCCACCTATCAGGTGCCCATCGAGGTGCCTCAGGATCGAAGGACATCGCTGGCGATCCGCTGGATCATTTCCAATGCCAGGTCGCGGAGCGAGAAGACTATGAAGGAAAAGCTGGCTGCCGAGATTCTGGATGCCTCCAACAATCGCGGCGGGGCCATTAAGAAAAAGGAAGACACGCATAGGATGGCGGAAGCCAACAAGGCCTTCGCCCATTACCGGTGGTAAAGAGGTTTTAGGTGGCACGTTCGGTACCGCTAGACAAGACTAGAAACATAGGGATCATGGCGCACATCGACGCCGGCAAGACGACGGCGACTGAGCGCATCCTCTATTACACCGGTATCACGCATAAGCTAGGCGAAGTCCATGATGGTACTGCCGTGATGGACTGGATGGAGCAGGAGCAGGAGCGCGGCATCACGATCACATCCGCCGCCACCACCTGCTTTTGGGGAGAACACCGGATCAACATTATTGATACGCCGGGCCACGTAGATTTCACGGCTGAGGTGGAACGAAGCCTACGCGTTCTCGACGGCGCCGTGGCGTTATTCGGTGCCGTGGAGGGTGTTGAGCCCCAGTCCGAGACGGTGTGGCGCCAGGCGGACAAATATCGCGTCCCGCGCATCGGATTTGTAAACAAGATGGATCGCCCAGGCGCCGATTTTCCCCACGTACTGGACATGATCCGCTCCCGGCTCAATGTCACGCCCGTCGCGATTCAACTCCCGCTGGGCACAGAAGATCATTTCCGCGGCATCATTGATCTGATCACTCAGAAAGCCATTGTCTATAGAGAAGAGACGCTCGGCGCTGCTTATGAAGTCGAGGAGATCCCGGAAGAGTATAAGAGCGACGTTGCCAAGTACCGTGATCAGATGATCGAGACCATCGCGGATGTCGACGACAGCCTGCTCGAGAAGTACGTTGGCGGGGGAGCCATTTCTGAAGTGGAGATCATAGCTGCGTTGCGAAAGGGCACGATCGCGATTAGGTTCGTCCCTGTGCTCTGCGGAGCCGCTTTTAAGAACAAGGGAATCCAGCAGTTGCTCGACGCTATCGTCGCCTACCTCCCCTCGCCGCTCGACATCCCGCCTGTCAACGGAATTGTAAAGCCTGGAAAGCGGCCTCCGGTTCGACATTCCTCAGATGACGAACCGTTCTCTGCTCTTGTCTTTAAGATAATGACCGATCCTTTCGTGGGCCAACTGGCGTTCTTCCGGGTTTATTCCGGGCAGTTGAAATCCGGCTCCTCCGTTTACAACTCCACCAAGGAGTCGACGGAGAGGGTTGGACGCCTCCTCAAAATGCACGCAAACAAGCGAGAGGAGATCAAAGAAGTTTATTCCGGCGACATTGCCGCAGCCGTGGGACTCAAGAACGTGAGCACCGGAGATACAATTTGCGACAAGCAGAACCCGATCGTCTTGGAGGCGATTGATTTCCCGGCACCGGTAATATCCGTTGCGATCGAGCCCAAGACCAAAGCGGATCAGGAAAAACTTGGCATGTCGCTGGACAAGCTCATACGCGAGGATCCTACTTTCCGGGTTCACACTGACCAGGACACCGGCCAGACCATCATCTCCGGCATGGGCGAACTCCACCTCGAAATCTTGGTTGACCGCATGGTCCGGGAGTTTGGTGTGGCTGCCAACATCGGTAAGCCCCAGGTCGCCTACCGCGAAACCATCCGCCAGCGGGCGGAGGCAGAGGGTAAGTTCATCCGCCAGACGGGCGGCCGTGGGCAGTATGGCCACGTCAAGATCGTTCTCGAACCGCTGGAGTCGGGTGGAGGTTTCGAGTTTGTGAATGAAATTGTGGGCGGGGCCATACCGCGTGAGTATATTGCGCCCGTCGAACACGGCGTGAAGGAAGCGCTCGAGACGGGTGTATTGGCCGGCTACGAAGTGGTGGACGTGAAGGTCACCCTGATTGATGGATCGTATCACGAGGTAGACTCTTCGGAAATTGCATTTAAAATCGCCGGCTCAATGGCGTTGAAGGAAGCTGCTCGTCACGCGAAGCCGGTTCTGCTGGAACCGATGATGCGAGTGGAAGTCGTGGTGCCTGAGGAATTTATGGGGGCCGTCACGGGAGACCTTCATTCTCGCCGCGGGCGCGTGGAGTCAACGGAAGCACGCCTGAGCTCGACGATTATCCAATGCAAGGTTCCGCTTTCGGAGATGTTCGGTTATTCAACGGATCTCAGGTCAATGACCCAGGGACGTGCAACATACACTATGCACTTTTCCCATTACGAGGAAGCCCCGAAGGCCATCAGTGAAGAAGTAATTGCGAAAGTCCGTGGAAAGCTGGTCAGCAACTAGGCACGAGTTGGGAGGACTATATGGCGAAGGAGAGATTTGATCGCAGCAAGCCGCACGTCAACGTAGGGACGATCGGGCACATAGACCACGGAAAGACGACGCTGACGTCGGCGATCACGCAGGTACTGCACAAGCTGGATCCGAA
>Ga0315279_10000588_pt1 | contig 70821 bp, 50 predicted proteins | sample YL17G06_20_MG_FD_203694 | JGI IMG/M metagenome (GOLD analysis project Ga0315279, IMG submission 203694) | Sediment microbial communities from Yellowstone Lake, YNP, Wyoming, USA - YL17G06_20 | ecosystem: Environmental > Aquatic > Freshwater > Lake > Sediment | place: USA: Wyoming | collected...
CTCACAATCAGTATTTTCCACTACTCAACGATCTGGTTGCCGCAGTAACGGCCCAGTTGGAGTTGTGGAGGAAACCAAACCAGATGCTCCAACGATTATGCGGCATTACTTAAGACGCTCTGTATAGGAGTGGGACGAGCCCTTCCGGCAGCGAAGATATCTCATATCTCCCCAGTCTGTCAGTAATAGAACTTAACTCAGTTTCATGCGTCTCCTCGGCAGACAATCCGAACCATGTGCTGACGACAGCGCCAGGAATTGGTTGGCCCTCGGAGTCCATCACATGCCCTTGAACCGACGCGGGAGCTTCCCTCAAGACGTAGTTCCTCTCGACGAACCCGGGTTCTTGAAATTCAACTTCAGCATGAAGGGAATCGTAGCCTCTCTTGGTCACTGCAATTGAGCAGCTTCGAACTGAATCGTCGAGCGACATGCGACAGGATCCCGATTGGTCAGTGAAGGATTGCGTAATGAGATCTTTGAAACCCTCTGAATCCGGATCATATGTCTTATAGACCCGAATTGTTGCGTCGGTTATCGCGAATCGTTCAGGCGAAAAGACCCGCACTATGATGCCGTGTTCATGACTCACCATGTTGGATTGGTTTCCGAACTCGAGGACAGAATGATAGGCCGATTCAAGATTAGATAGCACACCGTTTGGAAACACAGTCCTGCTTTGTGAGTCTTTTATTGTTATCGCCCGCGGCGATTTGATGTCGTTCCTTGTCTCAATTTTAGCTAATGGACTTGAGCTTTTGAATCTGGGATTCAGCACAACGAACAACAGGGCGATTAGGACAAAAAATGCAATGATCAGGAAAACGCGCCATCTTCTTATTTTGTCCAAATTCTCCCCCAGTTTGTGTTCAATGGAGCGGTACCGATTCACTTTGCTTCGAGATCAGTACTGGTACATACGGCATTACTTTGCCTCATCTCCAGATTCAACAGACGAATCGCACCTTCAATCAATACCCAAATGATTTTACGTTTGGTAACCTTGCACGGCGGCAAAAGATTTGGTGCGCCGAAATCCGGGATGTTTAATGGCCCGGATCCCAGGTGGCACATACACTTTTCAGCCATCCCGCAGGACTGCCAACGCTAACAAGCCCGGTTTTAAACAGCTTTTACTTTGGTTTGTGGAGGTACCGTATCATATAGACCCGCATAGCCTTATGGCCGCAAATCGACTCAATGACTGGTAAGTGGCGCAATCGGAAACTACCGGCCGAGCCTCCTGGCAAGCGGCAAAAACACGGTTTCGCGCTTTTCAAAATGACCGGAGCCCTCGACCGAGGATTTTGCCGTTCTGATGAATTATCGAGCTGAATCGATGGCAGCTGCAATTCTCGTGGCAGGGCTGCGGTTCAGTGGAAGATGATTTTCTTCGGCCGGAAAACCGGGTCCTATTTCCGCCGGATGGCTTTGCGCTGTCACCGCGCGTCAAAAAAGCGGAAATGGCAGAACGTCCCGGGTCTTCCCCGGTGTTCCTGTTGACGCCCCGGAATGGGGAGCATTAAGATCGTTTTGTCTGTTTCGAAAATAGCGGCAAAAAGCGAGAGACTTCGGGGTCGGTATCGGCATCGGAATCGAAAATGTCGATCCCAAAAGGCCGATTCCAATAACGATTCCGACGCCGACCCCGAAAAGAACACGAAACCAGAATTACATTGTCATGCGTCATCGGGTGCGCCCCAAGCGCATGAGAGGCTGTTTCATGCAGGAGAATCACTTGTGGTTCATCTTTTCCGTACTGCGTTGATCGCCCTCGCCATCATGGCCTTTACAGTATCTAACCCACTGGCGCTGACCGACCGTGCCGCCAAGCCGGCCGCGTTCCAGCCCCCCGCCTCGCCGCGCACCACCTACAACTTCAACCCCGGTTGGAAATTCATCCGCGAGGATGTGCCCGATACGGTGAAGCCCGACTTCGACGACACCGCGTGGACGAGCGTCAGCACGCCGCACACTTGGAACGACGTTGATAGCTACCGCTCGTTCATCAGCCACAGTGCCGGCGACCGCGGCGCCTTCTCGGGCATCGGCTGGTATCGCAAACACTTCAAGCTCCCGGCTAGCGCGAAGGACGGCAAAGTCTTCCTCGAATTCGAGGGCCTCAAGCAGGCGGGCCGGTTTTTCGTCAACGGCCAGCCCGCCGGCAAATTCGAGAATGGCATCACCGCCTGCGGACTGGACATCACCAGCCTTGTCCGCTTCGGCGACGCGGACAACGTTCTCGCCGTGAAGGTGGACAACAGCAACGACTACAAGGAGGAGTCCACCGGCATCGAGTACCAGTGGATGGGCCGCGCCTTCAACCCCAACTTCGGCGGTCTCAACCACAACGTCTGGCTGCACGTCACGGGCAAGATTTACCAAACCCTCCCGCTCTACGAAAACCTCCAGACCACCGGCGTCTATGTTTACGCCCGGAACATCGATCTGAAAGCCCGCACCGCCGAGATCAACATCGAGGCGCAGGTACGCAACGAGTCCGGCGATTTCGCCGCGATCTCCCTCTCTGCCATCGTGGTGGACGCCGCCGGCGTGGTGCGCGCCAAGTTGAACAGCACCACCTCCGACCTCGTCCACGGCCAGACCGAGACCTTCACAGCCTCCGGCCCGCTCGCAGGAGCGCATTTCTGGGACGTAGACGACCCCTATCTCTACGACGTGTATTCCATTCTAAGCGTGGGTGGAAAAGTCGTCGACGTGAACAAGGTCCGCACCGGCTTCCGCAAAACCGAATTCAAGGGCGGCGTCGGCACCGGCGGCGTTTACCTCAACGGCAAATTCATCTGGCTCACCGGCTACGCCCAGCGCGCCGTCAACGACTGGGCCGGTCTTGGCCAAGCCTATCCGGACTGGATGCACGACTACAACGCGCAGCTCGTGCGCGCCAGCAACGCTAATTACATCCGCTGGATGCACATCTCACCCCAGGCCGCCGACGTGCGCGCCTGCGATCGTTTCGGCATCGTGCAAGTCTGTCCCGCGGGCGACAGGGAGTTCGACCCCGTCAAAGACACCCGGCTGAAACCGGAAGTCGCCGTGCGCCAGTGGCAGCAGCGCGCCGAGGTCATGCGCGCGACCATGATTTACTTCCGCAACAGCCCGAGCATTCTCTTCTGGGAGGCGGGCAACCAGGTCGTCACCGTCCCGCACATGGAAGAAATGGTCGCCCTCCGGAAAAAATGGGACCCCAGCGGCGGCCGGGTCATGGGCACGCGGCACGGCGATGACAACGCCGCCGCCACAGCCCTCACCCCCGTGTCCGAGTATTACGGCGTGATGATCGGCCAGGACCAACGGACCGATGAACTCGCCACGCCCACCGCAGTCTTTCGCGGCTACAGCGCTGAACGCCGCGATCGCGCGCCCCTGATCGAGACCGAGGATTTCCGCGACGAGGCCCTGCGCAGCATCTGGGATGATTTTTCGCCGCCGCATTTCGGCTTCAAGAAAGGCCCCGACGACACCTGGCACTGGAATTCCGAAACCTTCGCCCTTGCCGGCGCCGCGCGCTACCGCGCCTACATGGCCAACCGCATCGACAATCCCGACCCCGCCCATTCCAAATGGTCGGCCTACGCTTCGATCTATTGGGCGGACTCGAACGCTGATGGCCGCCAGCAAAGCAGCACCGTCCTGCGCGTCAGCGGCAAAGTCGACGGCGTGCGCCTGCCCAAGGAGTTGTTCTACGTCTCGCGCGTGATGCAGAACGCGCAGCCCGACCTGCATATCGTCGGCCACTGGAACTATCCCACCGGCACCAAGAAAACGGTCTACGTCGCCGCCAACCACTGCGACGCCGTCGAACTGTTCGTCAACGGCCAGTCCAAGGGCGTAGTAAAGAAAACATTCGTGTTTATCGACCCGATGGAAACGCGCGAAAATGCGAAAAACAAGGGCGACACCGGATTCATCTACGCCTTCCCGGATGTCGCCTTCGCGCCAGGTGCGATCAAGGCGGTCGCCACCAAAGGCGGCAAGGTTGTGGCACAGCAAGAAATCAAAACCGCCGGTGCGCCGAAGGCCCTCAAACTCACCGTGCATACGGGCCCGGCCGGTTTGCAGGCCGACGGCGCGGACGTGGCCTTCATCGACTTCGAGGTAGTGGACGCGCAGGGCAATCGCTGCCCGACCGACGAAGCGCGCGTGGATTTTGCGGTGCAAGGCCCGGCCGTCTGGCGCGGCGGGCTCAACAGTGCGCTCGTGAATTCGACCAACAACCTCTACCTGAACACCGAGTGCGGCATCAACCGTGTGGCCATGCGCTCGACGCTCACGCCCGGCGCCATCACCGTGACCGCCACGCGCGCGGGACTCACCCCCGCCACCGTAAAGATCGAATCAAAGCCCGTGGAAATCATCGGCGGTCTCATGCGTGCTCTGCCGCCGACGCTGCCTGGTCCGCGAGGCGCAGCGCGGTAAACCCTTCCCATGAGAACTCCTCCCCATTCAACCATGGCCCTTCATCCCCTTAAATCGAGTTTCCTATAGGTAACGACAATGAAGAATCACTTCCTCGCGGACGCAGGAATGACCCGAACCACCCGAATGGCAATGCGGGGCGTCTTGATGTCGCTGGCGGTTTTCGTCAGCTCGGCCATCGCCACGGGCCAGGATGAGTTCTACGTGGCGGGGAACGATGTTCAGGTCACGTTCCTCCCCAAGACGCCGGGACCGCCCATCGCCGGGCTGGCCAGAGTGAAGCGGGCCGGTTTGAGAACGGCCGCTGGGTGGTGACGCGTCTGCTGGCCGGACACGATTGTGTGCTGGAGTACGATCAAGCGAAGGCCGCGGCGGCGAACCAGTCGGGCAGCGGACTGCGCTTTGCGGACGACGGGCCCAGCATTCAGCGGGTCAACCCATATTAGTATTGTTGAGGAGATCAACCATGAAAAATAGGATTCTGTTGAGCTGCATCACTCTATTCGCGCTCGTCGTCACGGTGAGCGCGCAAACCCAGCTCACCGCGCCGATTCCCCGCCTCGAAAAGCGCGGCGCAGTCACCCAACTGATCGTAGACGGCAAACCATTCCTGGTCCTCGGCGGAGAACTCGCCAACACGGCTTCCTCCAGCCTTGACTACATGAACTCGGTGTGGCCCAGACTCAACAAAATGAACCTCAATACTGTTCTGGCGGCGATTGCCTGGGCCTGGATCGAGCCTGAGGAGGGCAAGTTCGATTTCTCGCTCGTGGATGGCCTGCTTGCCGGAGCGCGCAGCAACAATCAGCGGATTATCTTTTTGTGGTTTGGGAGCTGGAAGAACGGCATCTCCAGCTTTGTCCCCGCCTGGGTCAAATCAAACCAGGAACGGTTTCCTCGCGTGCAGATCAAGGGAGGAAAGTCCATTGAGGTACTCTCCACATTCAGTGATTCGAACCGCGATGCCGATGGCCGAGCCTATGCAGCCTTCATGCGCCACCTTCGTGAGGTCGACTCGGACAGGCGGACTGTGATCATGGTCCAGATGCAGAACGAGGTGGGCATTCTCGGAGATTCGCGGGACCGCTGTGCCTCGGCCAACGAAGCCTTTGCCGGTCATGTGCCTGGGGCGTTGATGGATTATCTGCAAAAAAACAGGGGATCCCTGCTGCCGGAGTTTGTCAAATTATGGGAGTCCGCCGGCTACAAGGCCTCGGGAACTTGGCAGGAGGTCTTCGGCCTCGGCACGGAGACAGACGAAATATTCATGGCGTGGAGCTATGCACGCTACATGGATCAGCTTGCCCATTTGGGAAAGGAGGAGTATCCCTTGCCGGTTTTTACTAACACCTGGATAGTGCAGCCGGAAGACAAAGGGCCGGGGGACTATCCCAGCGGGGGCCCGGAGCCGAAGGTACTGGACGTGTGGCGGGCAGGTGCCCCGAATATCGACTTCAATGCGCCGGACATTTATCTGCCCAATTTCGCCGAGTGGTGCGCCAAGTTCAACCGCAATGGAAACCCACTGTTCGTTCCCGAGTCAAGGGGGGACGCAGCGGGCGTGGCCAACGCGTTTTATGCAATCGGCCAGCACAGCGCGATCGGCTACTCACCTTTCGGGATTGACAACACAGTCCGACTGATAGCATTGCGGCCCGATCTCAATCAGCAGGGACCGACAGAAATTGAGAATCTGCCTCTTCCGAAGGGCTATGCAATTCTCCGTCAACTCATGCCTCTGATCCTCGAACATCAGGGCAAAGGCACGATTGCTGCCGCGTCGCTGAACGCACAGAACAAAACCCAGACTTTAAAACTGGGAGACTATGCGCTGAATGTCGACCTGAACCACAATCGCCGAGATCCCAGTCAGGTGGCGGCCTTCGGCTATGGCCTCTTCATCGCCGTGGGACCCAACGAATACGTGGTGGCCGGCCAGGACGTCCAGATCACCTTCAGCCCGATTACGCCCGGGCCTCCGATCGCTGGCCTCGCCACGGTGGAAGCCGGGACGTTCGTCGACGGCCGCTGGGTGCCAGGGCGGCAACTGAGCGGTGACGACGTTCTGTTGAACTATAATCTGGCCGCGGCCGCCGCAATGAACCAGTCGGGGAGCGGCCTGCGCTTTTCCGGCGACGGTCCGAGCATCCAGCGTGTAAAGCTCTATCGCTATCGTTGAGCTTTCTCGGAGCCTTTGGAGTGCGGCGGCACGACGCCGCTTTGTTAGGCTTCAAAGCGGCGTCGTGCCGCCGCACTCCAAAGGCGCTTCGCGCAACGGCTGTGCTTTTCATGCGCTTGGGTAAGCCCCGGCGCATGAGAGGCTGCTGCCTCAAAGACCGTAAGACTTAAGGAACGCTCTTTTCGGAGGATCCATATGGCCCTTTACCATGCATTGTTCATTCTGCTCGCAGCAATCGTCTCCAGCTCTGCCGCTGGGCTCGAGCGACCGGATGTCACCTTCAAGATCTTTCAGTTTCCGGCCGACAAGATCCCCCGGATTGACGGCAAGACCGATGACTGGGACATGGTGCCCAAGGATTACGTTATCGGCACCGATCAGCTGGTGGACGACAACGGAAAGTATCTCAAGCCCGATCCGCAGAACCTGGATGTCCGGGTGCGCGTCGGCTGGGTGAAGGGCCTGAATCGGCTCTATTTTCTTTACGAAGCCTATGATAACTACTGGGACTTCGCCCGGCCCGATCTGCACAACGACACTTTCGAAGTGGTGGTGGACGGCGACGCTTCGGGGGGGCCCTTGATCGACCACGGACATCCCGACGTATGGAAACCTGAAATGGTCGGACCGGAAATGTCGGTCCTCGACAGGCGGCTGGACCCGGCGGAAGACCACTGGTCATTCCACGGCGTCCATGCGCAGAATTATCACATTTTCACCCCCGCCAGGGATAAGGACTGGTGCCTGGCGTGGGATTCTGCCACGTGGATCAAAGAACTGCCATATGCGAACGCGGCATACTCTTATGATTTCCAACCTGGCGAGCCCGGAAAATTGACGCTCGAGTTTTGGATCACACCTTTCGACTACGCCGGTCCTGAAGGCCCACAACGGGCCGTCGAATCCGTGCTTTTCGAAAACAAGATTATCGGCCTGTGCTGGGCAGTCATTGATTATGACGACGTCAACGCCAAGGTGAACAACGGATTCTGGAATCTCTCGCGCAAGCACACAATGTACGGAAATGCTTCGCAACTATGCGCCTTCAAGCTTATGCCGCTGGAGCCTCAGTTCCGTAAATCGATCGAGGCCCAGTGGTCCTTCAAAGTTGTGGACATGGATCGCCGTCTGGTTGCGTTCAAGGATCAATCGACCGGAAATATCACCTCCTGGAGATGGGACTTTGGCGACGGTGAGGTCTCGACGGACCAGAATCCGATCCACCAGTACAAGAGAGCTGGGAACATTGTCGTCGTACTCGATGTGGAAGGCCCGGCCGGCAAATCGCGCCGCTCGAAGGTTTGGGACGTTCAGCTGAAATGATCTCGGCAACAAAGGAAACGTTCAACTTCCAGCGTGCAAAGGATGTTCACGCTAGATTCTATCGCGACAAATCCTCAACAACGCGAGTCAAGGATTTTCAACAACGTGGAGAATAAGAGGTACCGGGAGCGGTAGCGACCGGGTACTTTACCAGGTCGCTACCGCTCCCTGTACTGTACACCGCACTGGAACCGTGACACTCCTGGATTCTGAATCCTGGCTTCTGGCTCCCAAATCCCGCAGGGATTTCAAGGGGCCACGGCGACGTTCCCGATTTTCCGAGGAATTTCGCCAGCCCAACGCCATTGCCCGACATCGGATTGCGCTATGAGCTGCAGCTGCCCTTCGTGCCTCTCAATGAAAGTGAGTCTATCGCCGAACTGAGGGCCCGCATTCGGAAATTTATCGCGCGATGGTCGCGGCCATCAAGCCGACGACAACCTCAGTGGCCAGCGCGCATGCCGTGAGCGATTTCAGGGTCTTGGCAGGATCAAGCGGCAGGTCAAGCACCGTGGCGGCTCCGCCCGGCACCACGCGGCCTTTGCCTTGGAATTCGTTGACGTCGAGAGTCCGCACCGTACCGGTCATCAAGTCGACGCGCGGCGGAATCGGCTCCGGACGCGAAAATGCGAAATCGTCGATGAAATACTCTTGGTCAATCGGCCACCAGTTGACTGGATTGTGGGGGGCGAGCCGCTGGTTTGTCCCATTCTGGTAGTTCGCAATCCCTTCGCCGTTATCGATTCGACTCTGCATCCAGTTTTTCGAGCCGGCCACCAGCAGAAAAAGATGTTGCCCACGGCCGCTCAAGGGAATTTGGGCTTCACGAGGATAATTATCCCATTGCGAAGTGAACAGGATGTTTTTGGCGTCCCCGGGGCCAGACGTTGCAGATGGCACCCTCTGAGGCGATCCGGGGGATCCTCGAGTGTCTGGACCTGCCGTCGAGGGCGCCACCGATTGCTCCCGCTGTAGACGAACGGGAGCAATGGGACCTGCCGTTGTCACAGGACGGCCGTGGGCCAGGGGCCGGACGGACCTGCCAGACGGTGGATTTGTCTGCCCCCGCCATCCCTTTCCGGGTGTAGAATCCTGCCAGAGCAGCTCACAGCCGTGATTTAGAGAGGCCGGGAAGTTAACATAGTCTCTCAACTACGAACCTGAGGACCCGGGGAGGGCAGATGAGCGGACGCCTTGGCGCGGACCTCGATCGAATACGCGGCTTGTCCTTCCTATCCGCTGCCCATCATCTGCTGGATCTACGAGACTCTGCAGCAAGACGACAACCAGCGGGTGGCCAAGGAGTACTTTCTGGAAAAGCTTGAGCCAGATTTCCACGACCGCACGGAAAAGCAGCTGGAAAGGGCGATCAATTGGGGACGCTTCGCCGAGCTATTCGCTTTCGACGACCACGCCGACGAACTCTACCTGGAATCCCAATAGCAGTCCGCAAACAACTGTAGGAAGAAACGGAAAACTGGGAGCGCATGACGGCAATCATCAATCGAGTCCTTGAAGGTGCGTAATCGGAGGAAACCATGCCGGCATCCATTCGAGCGTTCTTCTGGCGGCTGATGAATTTCATCCGCCGGGCAAAACCCGGAATATCACTCAGTGAGGATCGGGAGTTTCACCAGCAAATGCAGGTCGAGGCCAACCTCCACGAAGGCATGAGTCCGGAAAAGGCGCGGCGGCATGCACTGATTTCGCTCGGTGGCGTGGAGCGGACCAGGGATGCAGATCGCGAGGCCCTCGGGATCAGGTGGTTTAACGAGTTGAGGCAGGATCTGCGCTTTGGCATGCGTATGTTGGCAAAAAGCCCGGGATTCACTGCGGTCGCCATGCTGGTCTTCGCGTTGGGCATCGGTGTCAACACGGCGATCTTCAGCATCGTTAATGCGGCTTTGTTCCGCCCGCTCCCGGTACACTCTCCCGGTGAGCTGGTCAGTGTATACGGCATCCACGGAAAGGGCGCGAGGCCAAGCTTTATCCCCTACCCGGATTATCTGGATATCAGGGGTCAGAAGGATGTCTTTGCGGGCATGCTTGCTTTCACAGTGTTCATGGAACCTGTTTCTGCAGGCAATAGGACCGAGGTGACCATCGGGGAGCAGGTTTCCGGCAATTATTTTGATGTTCTGGGAATCAAGCCGGCCGTCGGGCGCGCATTTCTGTCGGCGGAGGTGGACAAGCCAGGTGCGCAACCCGTAGTCGTCATCAGTCAGAATTTTTGGAAACGCCGGCTGAATTCGGATCCGGATGCTCTGGGAAAGAGCATAAAAATCAGGGGTCATAGCTTCACCATCGTCGGGATCGCGCCTGCTGAATTCAAGGGTCTGTGGCTGCCTGAACTAGCCTCGGCTCAAGTCTGGGTCCCGATCGTGAACATGGCAAGCCTGGATGAGAAGGGATCTTTCCTGGCGGATCGGAACCGAGACTCAGTCCTGGCCATAGGCCGTCTGACGCCGGGAGTCACCCTCAGGGAGGCCCAGGCGGCGGTGGAGACGAAAGCGCGCCAACTGGAGCAATCCTACCCGGCCACGAATAAGGACCATTCCTTCCGGTTGCTGGCGACCAACAGCGTGCGCGTTGCCCCGGAACCTTCTGCGGACGTCGTCCCCAGGCTCCTCTCCGCCGCACTCATGACAGTGTCCGGCACCGTGCTCCTCATTGCCTGTGCCAACATAGCGGGGCTCCTGATGGCGCGGGGGATCACCCGAAGGAAAGAGATCGCGGTTCGCCTTGCCGTCGGCGCGGGCAGGTTTCGGCTGATCCGCCAATTGCTGGCCGAAAGTGCGCTGCTTGCGCTGGCCGGCGGCATCTTGGGGTTGTTTCTCGCGCGTCTCCTGGTAAATCTTGCCATTTCCACCGCACCAAATCAGATCGAGTTTGTGGAATTATCCTTGGACATTCCCATCGACATGCGCGTGCTGCTTTTCACGGTCCTGGTATGCATCGGCACCGGGGTGCTGGTCGGGTTGATGCCTGCGGTGCGCGTTACGAAGACCCATCTGGTGAGCGCACTCGCTGCGGAGGGCATCGTGTCGGCGCACAGGGAACGCCATCGCTTGCGCCACTGGATCCTTGTTCCTCAGATTTGCTTTTCCCTGGTGTTGCTGATCATAGCCGGGCTTTTCGTCAAGACGGTCCTTCAGGCCGAGTGGATCGATCCCGGATTTAATGTCAAAAGTTCCGCAGTTCTCTCGGTCGACCTCCAATGGAACAAATATACGGAGGAACAAGGGCGGGCCTTTTATCGCCGGCTCCTGGAGAGCGCGCAAGCCCTGCCCGGCGTCACTGCGGCGAGCCTCGTTGATGCTCTCCCTACGTCTTTCCCAAATGGTCCTCACCGCAATTGGTTCCTCACAGAGCAGGAGCAGGCTGTCGGGAAAAAAGTAGGCCGGTACGCGTACTGTGAGCTTATATCTCCGGACTACTTCCGAACGATGGTGATACCAATCCTTCACGGGCGCGACTTTAATCTTCGGGATGGTTCATCCGCTCCACGCGTAGCCATCGTCAGCGAAGAAGCGGCGCGCCGATTCTGGCCTGGACAGGATCCCATTGGAAAACGGCTGGCGTTTGAAAACCGAAAAGGACGGCTGGTGGAGGTGGTCGGGGTTGTCAAGGACGTTCGGGGGGCGTTAGACAGGACGCAAAATCCTTTCATATACCTGCCGTTTGAACAGCAATACGCGGCGGGGATGCAACTCGTGGCGCGCAGCGCGGGAAATCCGGCGCCGTTGGCCGAGCGCCTGAGAACCCTCGCCTACGAAGTCGACCAGAATGTGGCTGCAGTCGAAAGCAAAACCGTGGCAGAAAATGTCGGCCTGTCGATATACCTGCTACGAACGGCGGCGGCGGTTCTTGCAGTCTGCGGAGGTTTCGGATTGCTGCTCGCGACCGTGGGGCTGTACGGCGTCGTTTCCTATTCCGTGGCCCAACGCACCCGGGAGATCGGTCTGCGCGCGGCGCTCGGCGCCCGGAGCGCGGACATCATACGGATGGTCATCGGCGAGGGGCTCAAAGTCTCCATGGTGGGAACTGTCTTTGGGATCCTGCTGGCTCTCGCGGCAAAGAAATACATCATGAGGTTTTCGCTCGGGCTCGTGACCTTCGATGCGGCTGCTTTCGTCGGCATCCCGCTGTTGCTTGGCGCCGTCGTCCTCCTGGCCTGCTACCTGCCGGCGCGCCGCGCCGCCCGCGTGGATCCGCTCACAGCACTGAGAGAGTTGTAGAGTCAATGCCAAGTCTCTCAGAGATTGATAATGCCTGGCAGGACTGTGGCATTGCATCAACTTGCATTCAGGAGCGGGCGACCAATTCGAACATCAGAATTCGTCCGATGATGATTCCGATCAGAACCATCGGAAACAGGAGCCTGCAGGCGCCGGTGCCGAATTCTCGGGGACTACCACCCATCCAGACTAGAACTGCAACTGTGATCGGCAGGATACCCGCGAGCAGGATATAGAGTCCCAGCCAGATCAAATACTGCGATAAGAGCAGATGCAGTCCGGCCCGCAACCGGCCGGCCAGAAACTCGTCCGGCTGAGTTTCTGACAGCTGGACAACCATCCACAGGGCTGATACCGTCCGCCATCCCTTTCCGGGTGTAGAATCCTGCGAGAGCAGCTCACAGCTGTGATTTAGAGAGGCCGGAAGTTAACATAGTCTCTCAACTACGAACCTGAGGACCCGCGAGGAGGGCAGATGAGCGGACGCCTTGGCGCGGACCGCGATCGAATACGCGGCTCGTCCTTCCTATCCGCAAGGCCGGCGTCATCCGGCTCCCCGACGCGAAAGTGGAGAGCTGAAGCGTCAGGCGGCTGACCTTACCTGGAAATTCAGCATATAAGACATGTTGCCTTGCATAGATCCACTTGGACCGACATCTGGCCTCTGCCTTCCGACCAGAAGCATGGGTCAGAGGTCCCTTCTCAAGCCATTGGGGCACACCGGCTTCCCTGAAGCCAGCGTTTGCTCCAATACCGCAAGGTTTGCTGGATTGCTGATGCGCGATGGATGGTACAAATGGTACTGAATGGCTCGGTGTCTTACCCAACGCAATCCGGCGCCTGCCCGGCGCAACCGGCACTCGATCTCCGTGTCTTCCCCGCCATAACCTACAAAATCTTCGTTGAAGCCGTTGATTTCTTCGAGAAGCGATCTTGCCAGGGAGAAATTGGAGCCCAAGAGTGTCGCTTCTTCTCGGTTGACCCAGCGGTGCAAGGTGCGATTTCGCAACACGAATCCCTCGTCCCAATGGCCGCCTCGGCGGAGCAGCACATCCAGGACTCTGGCCGGTGTAACTCGCTCGAGCCGTCCCGCCAAGACATCCTGCGGCGTCAAGCCGTCCGATGTTCGCTTGCTCAGATTCACCCGCCTGCCGCAGAGAACGATGCGCGATCCGCTGCCGGCACGGTGCGCCTCTATGAAGTGCGAGTGCGGGATGCAATCGGCATCTGCGAAGATCAGGTAATGTGCAGAAGATTCGCGCACTGCCTGGTTCAGGATCCTGGCCTTGCGAAACCCTTCGTCCGGTTGGAATGTGTACTTGACCGGAAAGGGAGCATGCCGGGCAAAAACGTCGATGAAGGTGCGAACCTCGGGCCCCGAACCGTCGTCGGCAATAAACACCTCAAAATCACGCAACGATTGCCGGCAGTAGCCAGTCAGCACGAGCTCCAATGCCCGCACCGCGTTGTAGACTGGAATGATCACTGCGGTCTGCGGGTTCATGTCCCAGTCATGCCTTTGGCGTGCGGTGGCTTGTCACCGCTCTGCGGCGGCTCCGAAATCCCGCGAAGCGGGACGCACTCCATATGGCTACTTCGATCTGCCGGGGGCGAAGCGGTAGCAGTAGAAGACGCCCAACGCCAAGAGCAGCCCGCCCCACCAGATGGCCGGCCGGAGATAGGCCATAACAACCGGATGCTCCGGCGGCACAAACAGCTCATACACGCCGGTGCCGCAGATCAGGACCCCGTAGGCCGTCAACAGGAGCCCGATGAAAAACCAGATCGAGACGTGTTTTGCCGGATCACTCATACGAACCCTACCAGAAGATTATTTGGAGGAGAACGAACACACCCGCCACTACTGCCGCCCAGAAGATCGGACGCTTGTAAATGGGCAGGTGCGCAGACGACGGCAGTTTCGTCAGGCCGTACACCAAACCCTCCAGCTCGTTGTCGGCCTTGGGCCTCGTAAGCAGGCTGACAACTACTGTCACCACCACGCAGATGATCCAGGACCATAGAGCTCGGTACATGTTCTCTGCCATGTCCTTGGCATTAATGGAAAGGGCGATGTACTTCAGTGCGCTCGAATCCACTTTGACCCACGCCCACATGCCGATCGAAGAAACAGTGCCCGCCAGCAGTCCCCAGAAACCTCCCGCCGGCGTCGCGCGGCGCCACAGCATGCCCAGCAGGACCGTGCCGAACAAGGGAGCGATGAAAAAACTGAAGAGCGCCTGGACGTAGTCCATGATGCTCTTGAACTCCATGACCAGATATGCCGTGCCGATGCTGACCAGCACGCCCAGGATCGTGCACCAGCGGCCGACGCTCACAAAGTGCTGGTCGGTCCTCACCTTTCTCAAGAGCGGCCTGTAGATGTCGTAGGTCCAGACCGTGGCAAATGCACTCACGTTGCCCGCCATGCCGGACATGAAGCCGGCGATCAGCGCCGTGATGCCGAGGCCGAGGAGGCCTGGCCCGCAGTAGCGCGCCAGCATGATGGGAAGTACTTCATTGTAACTGTGACCGCCCGTGGCGATGGCTTGGGACTCGGGAAGCAGCTTCATCGGCAACACGGCCAACCCAAGCAGGCCGGGCAGGATCACGATAAAGGGCACCATCATCTTGAAAACTGAGCCGATAATGGGCGCCAGCTGCGCCGAGCGCATGTCCTTTGCCGACAGAACACGCTGCACGACCAGGAAGTCGGTGGTCCAGTAACCGAACGAGATCACCCAGCCGAGGCCAAAAACAATCCCCGTCCAGTGGATCCCCATCGGGTTGTCGGTGAAGGATCCCATCGTGCGCCAGAGGTGCGTGTAATCAGCTCCCGCGAGATTGTGAGAAATGCGATTGACCATGCCGCTCCAGCCGCCCGACTCGATCAGACCGATGATCGGGATCAGGAGCGCTCCCGCCCAGATCAGGATGAACTGTAACACCTCATTTAGGATTGCCGACAGCAGGCCTCCAAGGGCAACATAAATGGCCACCGTCAGCGATGACACCCAGATGCTGAAATTAATGTCCCAGCCGAGCACGACCTTCATGACGAGCGCCATGGAATACATGTTGATGCCGCTCATCAGGACGGTCATGAATCCGAACGAGACTGCCGACAGGGCTCGGGAGGACTCGCCAAAACGAAGTTTCAGATACCCGGGCACCGAGTGGGTCTTGGAAATATAGTAAAAGGGCATCATGACAATGCCCAGAAAGAGCATGGCCGGAATGGCGCCAATCCAATACCAGTGCGTGGCCAGAATGCCGTACTGATAGGATGCCGCCGCCCAGCCCATCAGCTCAAGCGATCCCAGATTGGCCGACAGAAAACTCAAGCCGGCGATCCATGCCGTCATCTCGCGCCCGGCCAAAAAGAAACCCTCACCCGTCCGGGCGAATTTCTTCAGATAAAAACCGATGCCAAGCACGAAGGCAAAATAGAGAACTATGATCAGCAGGTCGACCCTGCTGAGGGACAAAAGCCGAGTTGGCGTTCCCGCCAAGAGGAGTGGATGCTGGAAGAGGTAGTTGAGCATGCGCCTCCTACGAAAGGTCTGTTGTCAGATGCACCCGCGCATTTTACACATTCCCGGGAAAAGCAACGAGCGAAAATGTAACGAATCTTAACAAACAATGAGGCTGAGGCAGCAGGAGCCGTCGGCTCATCGCCGCCCCGCCTTCGAAGAATCGGGCAAGTGCACACTCTTTCCGCACCGCGCAGCTGCGCTTTAGTAGTACGGCCGCACGGCGGGTGCAATTGGAAGTGGGAGTCAACTCCGCGCAAGTCGTCAGCTTCTGCCCAACGATCTTAAGCGAAAAACAAACCACGAAGACCTCCAAGACCTCTAAGAAACAAAGGCAGCGGGATTCGCTTCTACGACCCACACATGGGCCGGCGCTGCGCGCGCGAGCGACTGTGCCCGGGCGCTGTGGAAAAACCCACCCATCCCCAAACATTGATTGCGCTCTTGAACATCTTGCGTTTTCCCACAGCGCCCGGGCACAGTCGCTGGCCGGAGGCCGCCCATGTGTGGGTCCAGAAGCGTATTCCGCCGAGCCCCGAATGAATAGACATAGCCTCAAGGAGAAATTCTTGGAGGTCTTCGAGATCTTTGCGGTTCGCATTATCGCAGCCGGTCTATCGGGTCCGCAAAAACCGCCACCATCCGGCTCAACCTCGTGTCTTTGGATAGAGCCTGACTCCACTCTTGATTGCACCCCGCGCGGCCGCAATTGGTTGCCACTTGATTGCACTATGTTATCATCTCTTCCTCCCGGCAAAGCCGTGCCGGGATCCCGATATTTCGAGCGTCTGACCAATGGAAATCCAGCCCCTGTCAACCAAGTCGTCAGACCACAACGCCGACGCAGCAGTGACTCCGCCTTCGGATGCTCCTGTACTGAAAACGCGGATTCATCGCGGACTGCCCGGGTTGATTGGGCGGATGGTTCGCTTCTTGCGCGGTCGTGAGACTCTCCTGTGGTGGATGCACAGCAGCTATGCCCTGCTTTTCGGTGTCGGAGTCATGTGGCTCGGCGCCAAAAATTTCGTATACCTGCGGCTCATCGTCTTTCACATCAGCTTTATCTGGCTAACCAGCCTCTTTCTGCCCGCGATCGTGATGCGCTCGTGGCTATCGCCGAGATGGCGGGAGCGGATTCGCCTGGGGATCAATTACTTCAACAAAAATTTCTACCAGCAACTGCTGTTTTTCCTCCTGCCCATCTACTATGCCAGCACGACGTTCGGCTCGCGCAACATGGTTTTTCTGGTCTTGCTGGCGATTTCGGCGGCCCTGTCGACCATGGACATCGTGTACGACCGGTACCTGTCGGTGCACTGGCCGCTGACGGCGCTGTTCTTCATGTTCAACCTGTTTGCTTCGATCAATGCCATGCTTCCGGTGCTGTGGTCGGTGAGCAATCACTGGGCTCTTTGGATCAGCGGGGCGCTGGCGCTCGGCGGATTCGCGAGCATGCTGTACCGCTTGTCGGGGCTGCGCCGGAATACGGCAAAACTGCTCCTAGTGGCCGCTGCATTCGGATTGTTCCTGATTATCGAGTTTTTCCGGCCGTTCATCCCGCCGGCCCCGCTGTACCTGGCCAGTGCCCAATTCGGCAGATCGATTCAGTCGCTGCGCATCGTTTCTCCGATCGACTCAATCCCCACGGGCCCGGGAAAAATCGCGGCGTTGACGGCGATCAAAGCTCCCATGGGGCTGCAGGAGAATGTGCGGCACCTCTGGTATCTCGACGATAAGGTCATCTTTGCTTCTAGTTACCATCCAGTGACAGGCGGCCGCAAAGAAGGCTATCGCCTGTGGACTCAAATCACCTGGAAGTCAGGACTCACGGGCCGGGTTTTGACGGTGGACGTTGAAACGCAGAGCGGCCAGCTAATCGGCCGTGCGCAACTCAAGCAATAGGGGTCACATCTGCATTATTCAGTTTTTGACAAATATTGAATAATGCGGATGTGACCCACACGATGATAGGAAAGGAAGGAGACTATGCTTCGATCACGGTCGCTCATTCTTGCTGTTGTGTTGCCTATGCTCGCATTCGGAAAACCTTCGAGCGAGAGACCCCAAGCTTCGGCGCTTGAGACCCCGACTGCGCCGGTGCGCGAACAGCTCCTCCTCGATATCGGATGGAAATTTGCTCTTGGGGATGCAGCCGACGTAAAGGGAGATTTCGGGTACGGCTCCGGCGAACTCTTTGCAAAGGCCGGCAGTGGCGTCGGCCCCATCAATCCCAACTTCAACGACAGCTCCTGGCGCACCGTGGACCTGCCGCATGACTGGGCGGTCGAGCTTGATTTTGTGAATGTCCAGGACAGCACGCTCACGTCGCACGGATACAAACCGATCGGCAGGCAATTCCCCAAGACGACGATCGGCTGGTACCGCCGTGCCTTTTTCATTCCCAAGACGGAGGAGAACCGGCGGTTCGCCGTGAAGTTCGACGGCGTGTTCCGAGATTCCATTGCCTGGCTGAACGGACATTACCTCGGCCGCAATCTCAGCGGCTACAACGAGTTCAGTTTCGATATCACCGACTATATTCGATACGGAGGGAAGAACCAGTTGGCCGTTCGCGTGGATGCCAGCCAGGCGGAAGGCTGGTTCTACGAGGGCGCCGGAATCTACCGTCACGTCTGGCTCCTCGAGTATGCGCCGGTGCACATCCCGGAATACGGCATTTTTGTGCACTCGCAAGTAACTGGGAATTCAGCGCAGGTGACCGCAGAAAGCGAAATCTGGAACCAGCTCGACACTGCTGTCGTTTGCGATCTTCAGTCCGATGTCATCGATGAGCAAGGAAAGAAAGTCGGCAGCGCGGCCACACGCGCTGTCCGCTTGGCAGGAGACGAACGCCGGACATTGAGGCAGCAAATCACGGTCGCCAGCCCCAAACTATGGTCGCTAGAAACTCCTCATCTATACAAGCTCGTGTCGCAGGTATCGTCGGAAGGCAAGCAACTCGACGATGTCACCACAACCTTCGGCATCCGCACGATCCTGTTTGACAAGGACAAAGGGTTTTTCTTGAACGGCAAGCCGGTGAAGATCGACGGCACGTGCAATCACCAAGATCATGCCGGCGTCGGCTCTGCTCTTCCGGACCGCTTGCAGTATTACCGCATCGAACGGCTGAAGGAGATGGGCTCCAATGCGTATCGCACGAGCCACAATCCGCCCACGACGGAATTGCTCGAGGCGTGCGACCGGCTGGGCATGCTGGTCATGGATGAGAACCGGCTGATGGGAAGCAGTCTGGAAATGATGGGCCAGTTCGAAAAGCTCATTCTGCGAGATCGCAACCATCCGTCGGTGATCATTTGGTCCCTGGGGAATGAGGAAGGAGGAATCCAAAACACAGACACAGGCCGGCGACTGGCCCAGTCGCTGCTGCAGCGGCAGAAACAACTGGACCCAACGCGCCTCTCCACTTACGCAGCCAACAACGGCAATCAGTACGAGGGCATCAACAGCGTCGTACCGGTGCGCGGCATCAACTACATGACCGTCTGTGACATCGACAAGTATCGAAAAGACCATCCCGATCAGATCCTCCTCGGCAGCGAGGAGGCGAGCACTCTGTGCACTCGCGGCATTTACGCCAACGACAAGGAACGAGGCTACGTGTCCGACTACGACGCCAACGCGCCCAGTTGGGGCGCAAGGACTGAGCCGGTGTGGAAGTTTTACGCTGCCAGAGCCTGGCTCGCCGGCGCCTTTGTTTGGACTGGCTTCGACTATCGCGGCGAACCGACTCCGTATCGCTGGCCCTGCATTAACTCGCACTTCGGTATCATGGACACGTGCGGCTTTCCAAAAAATAACTTCTACTATTACCAGGCGTGGTGGACGGACAAGGATGTTCTTCACATCTATCCGCACTGGAACTGGAAAGGAAAGGAGGGCCAGCCGATCGACGTCTGGTGTCAGAGCAACGCTGAGACTGTGGAACTCTTCCTCAATGGCAAGAACCTCGGCAAGCAGACCATGCAGCTGAACTCGCACCTCGAATGGAAGGTGCCATATGAGGCGGGAACCTTGGAGGCTCGAGCCGTCCGAAAGGGTCGGAACTTGACCGCCAAAGTAGAAACCACCGGCGCGGCTGCGACCATTGTGCTCACGCCGGATCGCTCTTCAATCCGTGCCGATGGAGAGGATATCAGCGTAGTGAACGTGACTGCTCTCGATGCTCAAGGCCGAGAGGTGCCGGATGCCGGCAACTTGATCCGGTTCGAACTCGCTGGTAACGGCAGGATCCTGGGAGTCGGCAACGGCGATCCCAGCAGTCACGAAGCGGACAAGTATCTCTCCGGCGGCTGGCAGCGCAGTCTGTTCAACGGCAAGTGCCAGATCATCGTGCAATCCCAGCGCCAGGCGGGGACGATTCAATTGAAAGCAACAGCCGATGGCCTAAAGGAGGCTGCCGTCACAATTCGTGCAGAAGCGTGCGAGCCGCGTCCCTATCTAAAGCCGTTCACTCCGGAGACAGTGAACCATCTCGCCCGCGGACGCAGGGTCGAATACAAGTCAACGTGGGACACGCGCTTTCCCGCCGCCGGCGCCGTTGGCCTGGTTGACGGCATTCTTGCGGATGCGGACTACCAGAACGGTCTGTGGCAGGGCTTTGAAAAGACGGACTTCGAAGCGGTGGTCGATCTTGGAAGAAATCTTCCAGTCGCGCAGTTGCGGACCGATTACTTGCAGGACATCGAAGCGCGCATCTTCCTTCCAGTAGCGGTTGAGTATGCAGTCTCAACGGATGGGAAGGAATTCAGAATTGCCGCGACGGTTGCAAATGACATGCCGGCGGATAAAGCCGGCGCCTTCATCAAGCAGTTTGTCGCGCAACTGGATAAGACTCCAGTGCGCTACATCCGGGTCAGAGCGAAAAACTTGGGCGTTTGCCCGCCCGGCCATCGCCAGGCCGGCCAGCCCGCCCGCCTCTTCATCGACGAAGTTATCGTCCAGTAAGAAAGCGAAGGTCGGGGTCAGGTCTGGAAGATTTAATTTAATCTGGTTTCTGTCGCGAAACTGCCTTAGCCGAAAGACAGAGTACCGATGGGATCCCTTTAGTGGGGGCGGGCTTTAGCACGAGCCCCAATTATCCTTTTCATGGATGCAGCCAGTTGCATGAAGGTAATTCCTTTCTTTCAGTGAAGATATAGAATTTGATTCGTTAGTGTTCCCATTTGGGGGCGCTGGGAACGGGCTAAAGCCCGCCCCCACTTATCTGTTAAATCGAGGGATCTTTCGACTCAGCTAATGAGTTTCGCGACAGAAACTAATCTAGGTCGGCGCGTCCCGCATCATCAGGAGAGGACTGGAGAGCTGCAATCCAATCCTGTTCGAAGCGCTCCACATACCGATTCCGTTCTAGTGCAGGAGAGTTAGCGCCCTCGGTACACCTCGCGGCGATGGCCAATCCGATAGATTCACACGATGCGCAACTGGTCCTCGATAGCATAAAGGATGCGGCAGTCGCCGGTTCGAATGCGGTAGCCCTTCTTGCCGACGAGCTTCTTGGCGCCGGGCGGGTGCGGATTCAACTGAAGATCATCGATGGCATCGGCGATCTGCTCGCGAATGTGTGAGGGCAGGTCTCGGTATTCCCGTCTTGCACGGGTTTCTACCTCAACCTTGTAGTTCATTACTTGGCAGCCCGGCGGGATTTTCTCTTTACCTCTTCCCAGGGATGAAATCCGATCGCCTCGTTTATCGCTTCCCGGAGATCCGCTGCGTTGAGCAAGTCTTCGAGCTTTTCCCTTAGCGCGGTTTCGAGAACGAAGTTCTTGCGCAGTCCGAGCCTTTTGCAGACGGCATCTAGTTGAGCCGTGAGATCCGCTGGTAGTTCTGTGGCAAACGGTTGAGTCTTCAAAGCAGTTCCTATAAAGACTAAGCATGCCAGATTATGCAAAAACATGCCGCGTCCAAATCAATTTCTCTTCAAGAAGCCAGGAAGCATCGGTATCAGAATCGGGATCGGGGTCGCAATCGCAATCGAAGTGATTCACTCAAAAGCCGCTCCCGATGCCGACGTTTTGCATAAATCGCGATTTGCGCTTTGCGGAGGCCGGCGCTCGGCTATAATCCAATCCTCGTGCCCGCGTATTGAGTGAGAACCGATGAAAGCAGAGCCCGCTTCTTCTGCAACGCCTTCGCCCGGATTGGCGCGCCGGCTGGGGTTGTTCGACGCCACGATGATCGTCATGGGCGGGATCGTCGGTTCGGGCATTTTCATGAATCCTTACGTGGTCGCGCGTCAGGTTCACACTCCGGCTTTGATCCTAGGTGCCTGGGCAATCGGCGGCTTGATTGCGCTTGCGGGAGCGTTCCTGTATGCAGAGCTTTCGGCGCGCCGGCCGCAGGTGGGCGGACAATATGCCTACATCCGCGAAGCGTACCATCCCCTGGTGGCATTCATTTATGGCTGGGCGCTACTGCTTGTCACCCAAACCGGGGGAATGGCCGCGGTCGCCGTCACCTTCGCGCGCTATTTCGCGGAGCTCACGCGCGTCCCAGCAGCGGATTGGCTCATCGCCGCACTGGCGCTCGGCGCACTCACGGTAGTCAACTGTCTCGGCGTGAAGGCCGGCAGCACCACGCAGAGCATCTTGATGGTCTTGAAGATCATAGCCATCGCGGCGCTGGTTGCGTGCGGTCTGCTGCTGGGAGGCAACCCGGCGGGAACGGCCGTCGCCTCCGGCCCGATCTTCGACCGCCCGGTCTCATTCGATCTGCTGACAGCCATCGGCGCTGCCATGGTGCCGGTGCTGTTCGCCTACGGCGGATGGCAAACCGCGTGCTTCATTGCCGGCGAGGTGCGCGAGCCGCGCAAGAATTTGCCGCGTGGGCTGATCATCGGCGTAATCGGAGTGGTTCTGCTCTACCTGGGCGTGAACTTCGTTTGCGTGCGCGTGCTCGGAACGTCAGGGCTTGCGGCGACGACCACACCTGCTTCCGACGTCATGCGCTCCGCTCTTGGCGAGACCGGCGCCCGGCTGATAGCGGCCGGCATCGCCATCTCCACTCTCGGTTTCCTCAGCCAGTCCATGCTCACCGCTCCGCGCGTCTATTACGCCATGGCAGAGGACGGGCTCTTCTTCAAGAGTGTCGGCTGGATTCATCCGCGCACGCGAGTGCCCGCAACTGCAATCATACTGCAAGGAGCGTGCGCCATCATCATCGCGCTCTCGGGACGTTACGAACAGATCTTGAATTACGTTGTTTCGGTCGACTTCATATTCTTCGGCCTGAGCGCGAGCTGCATCTTTGCCTTGCGCCGCCACGACACCAGCGCTGGAACCGCTGCCCCCGGCTACAATGTCCCCGGGCACCCGGTGACGACCGTACTGTTTATCGCCGCTAGCTGGCTGGTGGTCGCCAACACGGTCTATAAGTATCCGACAAACACCGTCATCGGCCTGGCGATCATGCTTGCAGGCGTCCCGGTTTATTTCTTTTGGAAACGGAGAAGATCGAGATGAACGACCCAGTAAGAGCGACTCGTTCCGAATATATCGAGTGGGCAAAGACACGCTCCCATGCGAGATTCAATCTAGCGACCAGCGGCGTGGTGTCTTTTCCATTGCGCGAGCTCGGAGTGAGCCTGGAGGACATCGAGCTCAGCGGCCCAAGTTTCTACGGTTATGAACCGCTTCAGGAAGCCCTGGCCGCAAAGGCTGAGGTATCCCCCGACTGCGTCGTGGCCGCCGTCGGTACTTCGTTGGCAAACCATCTCGCGATGGCGGCGGTTGTCCAACCCGGCGACGAGGTCTTGGTCGAGCAGCCGGCATACGAGCCGCTTCTCTCGGTCGCCCTTTACCTGGGCGCCCGCGTCAGGCGGTTTCAGCGACATCTTGAAAACAGCTTCGGCATTGACCCCGAGGAAGTGGAACGCAACGTCACCCCGCGGACAAAGCTGATCATCCTCACCAACCTGCACAATCCGAGCAGCGCGCTGGCGGATGACGCCACGCTCAAACAGGTAGGCGAGACTGCGCGGCGCGCCGGCGCGCGTGTGCTGGTGGATGAGGTTTACCTCGAAACAGTGTCCGTGGAAGCGCCACGCCTTCCTTGCCGGTCAGCCTTCCATCTCGGGAACGAGTTCATCGTTACCAGCAGCCTCACCAAGGCGTACGGGTTGAGCGGGCTTCGCTGCGGCTGGATTCTGGCCGAGCCTGAGCTGGCAAAGAGAATCTGGCGGCTGAATGATCTCTTCGATGTGATACCGGCACACCCGGCGGAACGGTTGAGCTTCGCGGCATTGAAGCGAATCAATAAAGTTGCTGTCCGTGCCCGTGCCGTGTTGGAGGCAAATCGTCCCTTGCTCTACCAGTTCCTCGATACACGCACCGAGTTGGACTGCGTCCGACCCGCGTTCGGCACGGTGGTCTTTCCGCGCCTGAAAAGCGGCAATGTGGACCTGCTCTGCACCCTATTGCGGGAAAAGTATGAAACCACGGTCGTGCCCGGGAGGTTTTTCGAAATGCCCGATCATTTTCGCGTGGGGATCGGAGGCGAGACCGAGACATTGGCAGCGGGCCTCGAACGATTGGGGGCGGCACTTGATAGCCTCGCATAACAGTGACGAGTGACGGGTGACGAGTGACGAATTCAAGCGCTTCACTCGTCACTCGTCACCCGTCATTCGTCACTTCGAGTCAGATGCGCGAAGCGTTCACTTCCCGCCGCGGCCCGCTGTCGAGGGGGGCACCATGCCGTTCAAGCGCATGTAGGTGACCAAATTGCCGTAGTGCTCGTTGATGTGGCTCGTGTTGTAAATGAGAGTCCCAATCTTTGAGCGATTACCGTTGCGCTCCATCATGTTTGCCTCGGTGACCGCAACAAATGCTTTGTCGCAGAGCGCAAATGAGTCGGCCAGCGCCTTCTCAAGGTTTGCCTTGGTCATCTTGTTCGCTGCGGACTCGGGTGCGTCCGGGGTATCCAGACGGGCCGGACGCGGCATGCCGACGAGAGCCGAGCACGCCCCGTTGTTGCCGTCCGAGATGTGCGCGATGAGCCGCGCCCACGAGCGCACGTCGGGCGTCGGCTGCCAGGTGTATTTCTCTTCTGGAAACTGCGCAGCGGACTTCGTGATGTACCCTTTGATCGGGTTGTAGATGTTCTGAACTTCGGTGACGAGCGACGGCGGCTGCTGTTGCGCGGCCGGCTGCGGCTGTTGCTGCTGCTTGGCGACGACCCACACGGCGACTGCCAGAACACACGCAAAAAGTACTGCACGATGCTTCATACTCAAATTCCTCCTCCTGTCGATTGATCGTAGTTTTCCTTACCCATCTTGAATCAGCATACCATCGGTTAACGCGGAAGGCATCGGGATTTATCCCAGCACGGGGTGAGACGGACAGGCATTCCCGACGCTTGAACCGCCGGTTCAGCGGTGGGTGGTGTAGTAATGCACCGCCGGGGTCACCACCAGGGACAGCACCATCGATGCCGCGATGCCGCCGATGACCGCAATCGCCAGCGGCTGCAGCATCTGGGAGCCCGCACCCAACCCCAGAGCCAGCGGAATCATGCCGGCGATGGTAGCGAAAGCTGTCATCATGATTGGCCGCAGACGCCGTTCTCCTGCAGCGATCATTGCCTCTTCGGCGCCGAGCCCTTCGCGGCGGTACTTCTGGTCGGCATCCAACAGCAAAATCCCGTTTTTAGCCACGATCCCGATCACCATGATGAGCCCCATAAACGACGAGATGTTGAACGTCTTTCCCGTGACCAGCAATCCCAGGAACACTCCCGAGGTGGACAGAAGCGCCGACGAAAGGATGGCGAGCGGCGCCGCGAAGTCGCCGAATTCGAACAGCAGCACGATGAAGACCATCACGATGGCCAGTATCAGCACGACGGTCAAATCGCGAAAAGAGCGCTGCTGCTCCGCATAAGCGCCGCCGTACTCCACGCGGATACCGGCAGGCAGGTTGAGTTTTGCGATGGTGTTCTGGACCGCCTTGATGCCATCACCCAGGCTCAATCCTTCCAGCCTGGCAGTAACCGCCATATCGAGTTGCAGGTTGTCACGGCGTATTTCCGTCTGTCCGGGAAGCTCTACCACGCGAGCCAGCGAACCGAGAGTCGCCTTCTGACCCGTAGCACTACCCAGGATCGTGTTCTGCATCGCCTCCAACGATGACCGAGTTTCCGCAGGGAACCGCACCCGGATCGGATAGACACGATCGCCGATCACGACCGGCGTTGCCGCCTCCTCGCCTTGCATGATCGCGCTGGTATCCATCTCCACCTCTTCAGGCGTGAATCCAGCGCGTGCCGCAACCGTCGGATCGACTTGAAAAACGGTCGCAGGCCCGCTGATGGTGTTGTCGACCCCGTTCAGGATGTCGACCACACCGTGAATCTCATTGATCGCATCCGCCACTTTCGGCGCCCATTCGCGAAGCAGGGCCGCATCCTGGCTAAACAGTTTGATTTCGATCGGTTCTGGGGTGCTCGTCAGATCGCCGATCATGTCCTGCAGCAACTGGACGAATTCCACGTCGAGCATCGGGTATTTCTCGGCAATTTTGTCCCTCAACTCCGCCTCGACCTCATCGACACCGCGATCGCGCTCCCGCTTGAGCTTCACGGCGAAGTCACCGGTATTGGCCTCGGTGACAGCCGCAAGACCCAGCTGCATGCCGGTGCGGCGCGATGTGCTTTCCACTTCGGGCGTGGCCCGCAGCATCTCCTCGACCCCATTGAGCACCCGATTGGTTTCCTCGAGGGATGAGCCTGCCGGCATGTAGTAATCGAGGATGAAGCCGCCCTCGTCCATGCCGGGGAGCAGGTCACTTCCGAGCGAGTGATAGCAGTAATACGAGGCAACGACGAGCGCCAGGCATAGAAAGCCGACAATCCATGGATGCTCGAGAGCCCAACGCAGCGCCACCTTATAAATGCGTAACGGTCCCGCCAGGAACCGTGCCCCTTCCAGCTGCATTTCGACTGTTGCCCTGTCCGAACCGGAAGGGGCGTCCGTCTTCGGTGCGGCTGCCTCCGGCCCACCGCCGCGTTTTCGAATCAAGTAGTGACTGAGAGTCGGCGTCCAGGTCAGAGCCAGGGCAAGCGAAGTGAGGAGCGCCATTCCCACCGTCACCGCCAGGGCTCGGAAAAACACTCCGGTAACGCCCATGATGGCAATCAGGGGGAGGAAAACAACAATCGGGGTAAAAGTCGAACCCAGCAAGGGTATCCTGATTTCGCGCAGGGCGCTGTGCACCGCCTCTCCGCGGCTCTGCCCCAAGTCACGGTGCATGATGATGTTTTCCACTACGACGATAGCGTCGTCGATCACCAGGCCGACGGCAGCCGCCAACCCGCCGAGCGTCATCAGATTAAAGGTCTCACCCATGAGGCGCAAAGCGATGAAAGTGATCGCCACAGTTGCAGGAATCACGAGTCCGGCCACTAGCGACGTGCCCCAGTCGCGCAGGAACAGAACCAGAATCAGCGAGGCCAGCACGAGGCCGATCAGAATGGCGTCGCGCACGCTCGCGATTGAATCGTTCACAATCTCCGACTGATCGTAGAACAATTCCAGCTGGATTCCGCGTGGCAGCGTCTTGCGGATCTGTTCGACTTCCCTGTGCACCTCATTGGCGACCATGACCGTGTTACCGATCGGCTGGCGATAAATGCTCATCAGCACCGCGGGCTTTGTATTCGCCGTGACCACCGTATACACGGGTTTGAACGATGGTTTCACCGTCCCCAGGTCGCCGATGCGCACAGGTATTCCGGCCGGGGTAGTTTTGACGACGATGTTCGCGATGTCTTCCGGGCCGTGCGCCTGTCCGCTCACCAGCCCGAGAACCAGTTGGTGATGGCGCTCCATCATTCCCGGGGAGTCGATCATGTTGGTGGCGCGGAGAACATCGAGCAGTCCCGGAACCGTAATGGAAGTTTTCACCAGCTTGGCCGGATCAGGGGTGATCTCGAATTCCGGTTCCTGGCCGCCCTGAATCACAACTATCGACACGCCGCTCAAGCGGTTCAACCGCGGCCTGAGCTCGTAGGTGGCCAGCTCCCAGATGTTGGTTTGCGGCACGGTATCGGAAGTGAGGCTGTATCCCATGATCGGAAAGGCCGCGAACGTCAAGCGGTTCGCCGTGATCTTGGCTTCCGGAGGTAACGTGGATCGAATCTCGGCCAGAGCAGCATTTACCATGTTGAGCGTCTGGAACATGTCCACTTGCCAGGAGAAGAACAAGTTCACTTCGACGGTTCCGCGGCTGGTGACGGAACGAACAGCTTCAAGTCCCAGGACGGTGTTGACAGCCTCCTCGATCGGACGCGTGACGGTCACAAGCATCTGGTCGATCGGCGCCACTCCGTTGTCCACGCCGATGATGACGCGCGGAAAGTCCGTGGACGGGAACACCGCCACGGGAATGGTGAACGCCAGGTAGATTCCGACTCCGACGCACGTGAGGATTACGAAGATGATCGGCTTTGAGTGGCGCGCGGTCCAGTGCTGCGCTCCCTCTTCTGCAACTCGCGATTGGGCACCAGGATGTTCAATCATGCTTGTCGGCCTTCTCGTCGGATTTCTTGTCGCTCTTTTCCTCGGGCTTTTCCACGCGCACTTTCGCCTTGTCCTCCAGGCCAAGGCCTCCCACGACAATCACTTGTTCGCCCGGCTCGAGCCCTTTCAAAATCTGCACCCTGCCGGATTCCCGGATTCCTGTCTCGATTTCGCGCTCGTGAGCCAGAGAATCCGCACCGACAACCAGTGCGATGTTGGTGCCCTTCGGCGAGGGTAGGACCGCCGCAAGGGGAACCACGATCGCATCCCGGATCGTCTCGGCCACGATGGAAACCTGCACGGATGACCCAGGCTTGAAATGCTCGCCCGGATTCAGCGCCTCGACCCAGACTTCCGCAGTCGTGCTGTTCGGATCCAGTGCCGGGCTGACCACAGTGACCTTTCCGCGCAGCTCTGCGGAAGAGTCTGACGCCGTGATCGTCGCCGGATTGCCTACCTTCAGAAACGCAAGCTGCACTGCGGGAACGTTGGCACGGGCGACCACGCGGGAAATATCCATCACCGTGAGCAACGGCGTCCCCGGGCCGGCCAGCTCACCGGCATACATCGGCCGGTCGGTGATGACGCCGTCGATAGGGCTGTAGACTTTTGAATATTCCAGCTGCACTTCAGCCCCTTCATTGCGTGCTCTCGCCGCGTCCAGTTGCGCCTGCGCCTGCTTGGTTCCGGCGTCTCTGCCGATCTTCTCCAGGGAATCGAGATGCTTCACGGCGACCTCGTACTGGCTGCGCGCCTGAACATAGCCGACATTCGCCTCGTCCACTTGCCTGCGCGGCAGTGCGCCTTGCTCCAGAAGAGCCTTGCGGCTTTCGTACATCTTTTGCGCGGCGTCGAGTACTTCTTTGGCGGACTGGACATCGGCCTGCGCCCTGGTGATCTCTTCCGGCAGCGATGCCGCCGTCGTGTGGCGGTAGCTGGCTTCCGCTTCGGCAACCATACCCTTGGTCTCAACCGCAGCTGCGGCCAGGTCTCGGTTCTCGAGCAAAGCGAGCAGCTGACCCTTACGGACATGAGCGCCCCGATTCACGTAGAATTCGTGTATCGGGGCGCTGATTTTCGGCGTCACGCTGGCCTGGTCGACAGGATGCAGGACGCCGCGCGCGCTGATGATCCGCTGCATCTGGGCGCGCTCGACCGGCGCAGTCTGAACCGGGGCTATCGGTTCAGCTTCCGGCGCCTCGTTTCTGGAGCAGCCTGCGGCAAGGAACAGGATCCATAGCACCGCCGTGGTTCTGATTCGTATTTGCGCATGGTGGTTGATCATAGGTCAAATAGTCCCTGTTAGCGTCTGGATTGTGGCGAGAGCCAAGCGATAGCGTGAGAGACCGTCGTCGTGTGCGTTTCGCGCCTCCACTAACGTCGATTGCGCATCCACTACTTCGAGCACAGTCACTTCGCCCGCCTCGTAACGCAGGTTCGTGAGGCGGAGACTTTCGGCGGCATCTTCCATCGAACGCCGCAGCAAGTCGAGCTGTGCCAGCGCGGCTTGCGCTTCGAGATGTAACGAATGGAGATTGGAAATCAATTGTTTTCGGGAAAGTTCGAGATCGAGCTGCGCTTGTGTGCGCCGGATTTCGGCCTGCCGAACCTTGCTCTTGGTGGTCAGCCAGTTCCACACGGGTATATTCAATGTTGCCTGCGCGACTGACCCGAGGAGGTTGCGCCCCTCTTCGTCGTGCGCGGCAAACTGATTGGCACTGATGCCGAAGAAATAGTCAAAACTGAGCGACGGCAGGTAGGCAGCGCGTGCGATCTTAATGTTGAACTCTTCCTGGCGGACACTTTCCTCGGCCGCACGCAGGTCAGGACTCTTACCCGTAGCCAGTTTTTCGACTTCGGCGTAAGTAGGAAGCGGGCTCACAGAGCTCAGATCATCCACCAGGTTGAAATCCACTCTGTAATTAGGAAATAGCAGCACTGCAAGCGCGATGCGGCCCTTCTCAAACGACAGCTGGGCATCCTGGAGGTCGCGCTGGCGTTGCTGAAGAACCAGCTGCGCCTTCAATACATCCGAATGGGCAACTTCTCCACCCTGCTCCAGTTTCCGGGTGACATCCACGAACCGCTGCGCTTCCTCCAGGGCTCGTTGGGCGGTGACGGAATGCCGCTGCGCGGCCACAGCAGCATAATAGGCCTGAATCACCGTGGCCACGAGGCCGCGCGCCACGATGTCCCTCCTTGCCGCCGCCAGCGACTGCGCTGCAATCGTGCGCCGGTAATCCATGAGCCGGTCTGGTGCGAACAGCTCCTGATGCACTGCGGCCTGGCTGTTGTAAATGTGCACGCCGTCGTTGGGGACGAAGATCCCGGATTGGGTGCCGTTCCCTTGCGTATAGAAGTACTGGTTGAAATAGTTCAGCGAGGGCAGGAGGGCAGCCTTGGCCTGAGAGCGATCCTCATTCGCCAAACCAATATCGAGCGCAGCGGATTGAAGTTGCTGGCTGTTGTCTCGGGCCCTCTCCAGCGCGTTTTTCAGATCGATCGTGAGGCCGCCCGGCTGTGCCGCCCCGCTGGGGCTCTGAGCACAAAGGAACGGAGCCAGGACACAGCAGATAGCGACGGTTGAGATGAGAAGCCCCCTAGCGCATGCGAGTACCATACGGCTCCTTGATTAGTGACGAGTAACGAGTGACAAGTGACGAATGATGAGCGAAGAATTTAACCCGTCATTCGCCACTCGTCACTCGTCACTGATTTTTCTTACTTCAGGTCCGTCCCATATACCAAAACTTTGTAGGAATCCGGCACCGCAGGGGCGCGACCTCCTTTAGCTGGAGGATTGCCCGCAGGCGGGTTCGCCGGCGCAGGCTGATATTCGACGGCGGCAAGGTAAATCTTGTGCGTCTTCGGATCGAGTGCCATCGTCCGCGAGCCTCTCGCGGTTGCGAGCGTCTGCACGACCGTCAGCTTGTCCGGGCTTTCTTCCTTGGCAATAGTGACGTTCCCGGCGCCGCCATTTGATGAAAAGGCCAGCTTCGTGCCCGGATCGAACTTGTTGGCGTCCACTCCCGCACCTATAGGCACGGTGGCAACGACCTTGCCGGAGGTGCTGTCCATCATAACCATCAGGTTGGCGCCGCCAGCGCCAATGAAAAGCCGGTGAGTCTGCAGATCGATCGCCATGCCGGAAGCGCCTTCGCCCGGGGCTATCGGCCATGTGGCCACGACCTTATGCGTCTTGATGTCAATGACGGCAACTTCGTTCTTGTCTTCGATGTTGTTGTAAATGCGCCCGGCTTTTATGTCCGCCACGGCGAACTCCGGTTTCCCCGACAACGGGATCGTAGCGACGACCTTGCCGGTCTTTGCTTCAAAAACGGTAGCGTCGTTGGTCCGGCCGTTGAAGGTGTACACTTCCTGCACGCCCGGGACATACAGAATCGAATCGGGATTCCCGCCGGTGTCCACCTTGGACTTCGTCTCGAGGGTCTTGAGATCCACAATGCTGGCTTTGTTCTCCCGGCCGTTGCTCGAGAACCCAAGGCCCAGCTCCGGAGCCACAGCAAAACCGTGAACTCCGGGAGTGTCCGCGATCTTGCCCACGACCTCATCCTTGTCGATGTCGATCACGACGACCTCGGTCCCGTGCGTCATATAGAGCCGGCGGCCGGTCTCGTCGATCGTCCCATAATCCCAACTTCCGGCGCCGCCAATGTGAATCTCCTTCAAGAAGTGATACGGCCCCGCCGCCGGAGCCTGAGCCTGGGGAACTGCAGTCCCCATCAGAGCCAAAAGAAAGAAAGTGAGGGTCAGAAAAAGTGTTCTGCGCATACGACGCCTCCTGCAGAATGGCAAGGACCCTTGGTCCCTGCAAATTAGTTTCGAGCCACCCGGAAAAACGCTCGGATACTGACCGGGCGGTTCTTTTTGATGGGCCGGATCATGGCACACTCATACCGCACTTTCAACTTACGATACGCGCGCGGATTGGTTTCGAATCCGGGCGCGTTTTCGAAGCCGCGAGCACCTGAAAAAACCATCTTGATTACTATCGCTCACCTAAACAGAAGATAGACGTCTCAGAAAAGTCTGAACCGCTAAGACTGCAACGATCACCAAGGATTTGCAGTCATTTCTTCGAGGTCTTTGTGGCCTTTGCGGTTCAGATTTTGGGTTCCGGCTCGCTCGTGCGGCCATGATAGACTTTCAAGTCATGACAGAGGAGATCAGATCGGCAGCTTCCCGGCCTTCCAGGATTCTGGTAGTCAGGGTGGGCGCTCTGGGGGACACTCTGATGGTCACGCCGCTGCTCCGTCTGCTACACAAGCGTTACCCAAAAGCCGAAGTCGACCTTCTTTCGTCGGCGCTGGCGGCTCCCTTGTTGGAGTTGAACCCATTTCTGTCGAATCTCTTTAGGCTCCGCGGCCGAAACCTGCCCCTGGTCCTGTCTCTCGAAAAACGCCGGCTTGTGCGACAGTTCCACGCGCGCGATTACGATCTGGCCGTCCTGCTGGAGAGTGCGCCACGCTATCGCGTACTCGTCGAGCGCGCCGGCCTGCGGCAGATCAGGAGCTTTGCTGAAGTGCCTTTTGATTCCAGCCGGCATGCTGTCGTCAATAATCTGAATGTAGCCGGCATTCATGATGTCGAGAGCGACGACCTCGACATGGACCTGCCCCTGGCGCCCAACGATGAGGCAATGGCCGACCGGATTTTGCGAGATGTTACGCAGCCACGCATAGGCGTGCACATCGGCTGGGGTCCGCAAGGAAGAAAGAGACGTCAGGCGCAGCGCTTGAGAGGGTGGAGCCTGGCCAACTTCTCCCAATTGATCCGCAAGCTCGTGGAGCACGATGGTGTCAGCATCGTCCTGACGGGATCCTCTGAAGACTCGGTTGATATCGATGCCCTATGCAGACAGGTGCCCAATAGGCGCATATATTCGATTGCCGGCCGCACACGAGTCCGGGAACTGGCAGCGGTCATCAAGAAGCTGGACCTGCTCATCTCGGTGGATTCGGGGCCTTGCCACATGGCCGCGGCCTTGGGCACACCGCTGGTTGTACTGTGGGGACCGGGCAGGCTGGAGCAAACCCGGCCGGTCTCGAGCTTCACTCCGATCCGCATCGTGCGCCATCCCGTTCCCTGCGCCCCCTGCCAGAGTACTCCACTCCAGAAGTCCTGCCGGCGCAACCTCTGCATGGAATCCATTTCGCCTGAGGAGGTCTTTGCAGAGGCCCAGACCCTGCTGCCGCTCTCGGCGCCGGAGAAAACCTGACCATAGTAACTTGCTCATCGGGCGCCAAGACGTAAGGCGTAAAGACTCCTTCAAGTCGTTCGATCCCCAACTTGTGCTCGAGGATCAAAAAATTTTCAACCTTTTGATTGCAGACGCTGTCTATATAGTCGTGCGCTGACGTCATTTTTGTCGGGGAGCCCCGGGCGAGAGAGGAATCCACGCCTGAGGCTGCGCCCTCTGAACTCACCACAAGGACCAGTGGTTCGTCTTCCATAGGTTCACGCGGACCGGCATGGAGGGGTGTTTCATTATGAAGAGTCTTCTGGGTTCCATCCTATCATTCATCGTCGTTTTTTGTGCTTCCTCAGCCTTCTGCTATTCCCAGAATCAACAGGAAGACATCGAGGCTCTCAAGAAATCAGCCCCAAAAGTCTTCCTCGATTGCGACTATTGCGATGTCGATTACATCAGAACTGAAATCACCTTCGTAAACTACGTGCGGGATAGAAAAGAAGCTCAGGTTCACGTGCTTATCACCACCCAGCCCACGGGAAGCGGCGGAACCGAATACACGCTGACGTTCAGCGGCCAAAAGGAATTCGCCCGTCACGATGACGTCTTCAAGTATGCTTCAAACAAGACGGACACGGAAGATGAGGTCAGGAAGGGTCTGGTTGGGGTTCTGAAGATAGGGTTGATTTCTTATGTCGGCAAGACTCCGATCGCGAATCGCATCTCGATTTCACTTGCCGGCAAGGCCAAGCCCACGTCGGTGAACGACAAGTGGAATTTTTGGGTATTTGCCGTGAGTGCACACGGCTACTTCAATGGGGAAAAGTCCCAACGCTACTCATCGCTCTATGGCTCCGTATCTGCAAATCGCATAACGCCCGCCTGGAAGATCAGAACCTCGATCTCGGCAAGCAAGAGCACGGATCGGTTCTCGATGCCCGACGGAGATATCATCAGCAGCTCGAGAAGCCAGTATTTCAATGCTCTTGTGGTCAAAAGCATCAACAATCACTGGTCGGTGGGATCGTGGCTTTCTGCCAATTCATCAACGTACAGCAACCTCAAGCTCAACATAAACCCGGCACCTGCCATCGAGTACGATCTGTTCCCTTATTCGGAATCCACGCGACGGCAGCTTCGTTTCCTGTACAAGCCCGGGTTTAACGCATACCGCTACCGCGAGGAAACCATCTACGACAAGACCTCCGAAAGGTTGTGGGGACAAACCTTCTCCGTCACCCTCGAACTCAAGGAAAAGTGGGGGACCATCAGTAACGCCTTTGAAGCTTTTCACTATTTTCACGACCTGAGCAAGAATCACCTGGAAACATATTCGGAGCTGTCCCTCCGGCTCTTCAAAGGCCTCTCATTTAATCTATACGGGAATTTTTCCAGGGTCCATGATCAGCTGTCGCTGATCAAAGGCGGCGCAACCCTAGAGCAAGTGCTGCTGCGCCGGACCCAGCTTGCAACCAGTTACAGCTACTACGCCTCCGTTGGCTTCAGTTACACTTTCGGCTCGATCTTCAGCAACGTCGTAAATCCGCGCTTCGGCGGCTACTGAGCGGCCATCGACGGCACGAAATTGGTGACAGCCACCTTTTTTCGCTCGGGATATCCCGGTGGATGGATCAAAGCGCCGCGGAAAAAGGTGGCTGTCACCAATTTTGCATTTGCGGTAGAATCGCCGGAAAAAGCAATGGTTGGAAGAAGCAAGCAGCTCATGGGGGGGCGAAATGACAACTGGTGAGATTGAAAAACCTGATACCGGCGAGACCGATTCCGCCCTCGCACTCAACCGCAGGGAGTTTCTCAAGCTCCTGGGTCCGGGCATCTATATTTTCTTCTCGGTCGAAGAGCTCTTTCCATTTGAAGAACAGGCGCGCAGTGGCGCTCGGGGCTATCCCGACGATTTCAACGCATATCTGAGAATCGGCGAGGACGGACGAGTCACCTGTTTCACGGGCAAGATCGAAATGGGACAGGGAATCATTGCAGCTTTGGCCCAAATGCTTGCCGAGGAACTCGAGGTCTCCTACGGCTCCGTCAGCATGGTGATGGGAGATACAAAGCTCTGCCCATGGGACGGAGGGACCAATGGTTCTCGGAGCGTGCGGTACTTCGGCCCGGCGTTGAGAGCGGCCGGCGCTGAAGCAAGAGAGGTCTTGATCCAGTTGGCTGGCGAAAGCCTCAACCTGCCGCAGGAGCGCCTGATAGCAAGAGATGGGGCGGTCAGAGACAGGACCAATCCCGAGAAACGGGTGTCCTATGGCGCTCTGGCGAAGGGGAAAACGATCGAGCGACATCTGGCGAAAAAACCTGACTTAAAGCCCCCCTCGGCGTTTATCGTCTGCGGGAAGCCCCTCCCGCGCCCGGATTTGACGGACAAGGTCACGGGAAAGGCCCAGTTCGCCGGCGACATTCGCTTGCCCGGCATGCTGTACGGAAGGGTCTTAAGACCTCCGGCCCATGGTGCCAAACTAAAGAGCGTCGATACTTCCGGGGCTAGCAAGATCGAGGGGGCCCGCGTGCTGCAGGAAGGAGATTTCGTGGCCGCACTCCATGAGCTCCCCGATCAGGCAGGGGAGGCCCTGTCGCGAATCAAGGCCCAGTTCGAGCTGCCCGACGCGAAGATCAACGAAGAGACCATCTTCAAGCACCTGCTGGATGCGGCTGCGCCGCAAGGCAACGTCATCGTCGAAAAGGGAAACCTGGCAAAGGGCCGCGAACTCGCTGCGCTGAACTTTGACGAGACCTATCTCACGCCCTATGTTGCCCATGCTCCGATGGAGACCCATACCGCGGTGGCGCAGGTGGAAGGGGATGGGGCTACAGTCTGGATCTCCACGCAGAGACCCTTCGGCGCCCAAGGGGAGATCGCTCAGGACTTAGGGCTGCCTGCGGAGAAGGTCCGCATCATCACTCCGTTCGTGGGTGGAGGTTTCGGCGGCAAGAGTCAGATTACGCAGGCGGTGCAAGCTGCGCGGCTGTCCAAGATGGCAGGAAAGCCTGTCCAGGTTTCGTGGACGCGGGAGGAGGAATTCTTCTATGACACTTTTCAACCTGCTGCGGTCGTCCAGATAAGCTCGGGGCTCAACGAATCCAACCAGATCGTCTTCTGGGACTATCAAGTCCTCTTCGCAGGCGAGAGGAGTTCCGAACCTTTCTACGAGATTCCGCACCAACGGACGGTTTCGCGTGGCGCGGCGCGCGGCGGCCCCAGCGCTCATCCGTTTGGAACCGGAGCCTGGCGCGGGCCCGGCAGCAATACCAACATCTTTGCCAGAGAGTCCCACATAGATGTCATGGCTGCAAAGGTCGGCATGGATCCTCTGGAGTTCCGTCTCAAAAACCTGACGAACAAGAGAATGATCCGAGTCTTGAACGCCGTGGCTCGGAGGTTCGGCTGGAACCCTTCAAAAGCGCCCAGTGGCCGTGGCCAAGGAGTTGTCTGCCTGGACTATTTAGACACCTATGTGGCCGCCATGGCCGAAATCAGCGTGAACAAGGATACCGGCGGCATCCAGGTGCAGCGCATCGTGCTCGCCCAGGATATGGGTCAGGTAATCAATCCAGAGGGAGCGAGGATGCAGATCGAGGGAGGGATTACCATGGGGTTGGGATACTGTCTGGCTGAAGGAATCCACTTCACCGGAGGAGAAATTAAGGACCTGAACTTCAACACTTACGAAATCGCCCGTTTCTCATGGGTGCCGAAGATCGAGACGGTGTTGATCGATAACCCTGAGCTGGAACCTCGGGGAGGCGGAGAGCCGCCCATCACATGCATGGGCGGGCTGATGGCAAACGCGCTGTTCGATGCGACCGGCGCCCGGCTGAACCGACTGCCCCTGACGGCCGAGCGCATCAAAGAAAGGCTTCGATCCGTGGTTTAAACTCGGTGACCGGCGCCGAATTGACTGGATGGACGGGCTAAAGCCCGTCCCACTATACGTTACTCTCAGAGATCTCAAGTGGGCACGGGCTTCAGCCCGTGCGCTTTTTCATGCGCTTGGGTCCCGCTGCGCGGGATGAGATACTGCTACCGAATTTGCTAAAGCAGGTGGAGAATATTGACACCGCAAGACAATACCAATAGGATGCGCCCGTGGATCTGGCACCAATCTTACAAAGCATCCTGACGAAGCCCGCGCCCGCCGACCTTCTTTCCCTGCAGAGCGCCTTGCTGTCATGGGAAGAAAAGGCGGATTCCCCTCTGGCGCGCGAGCGCACCACTGCGGCGCTGTCACTGCTGGGGGACTTTTACAACTTCCTGGTGGGCCTGGAAAGCAAGCTCGAAGCACATGCCTTCGCCGAGCTGGCTTCGAAGATGGACGTGGGAGCCGTGGCAGGGGTGGTTGCCGAGAACGTTCTCGGGGCTGGCAAAAAGCTGCTGGAGCGGGTGCTGGTAGGTGGCTTCAGCGAAGCTCTCACGGTCCTTGCCAGCCGTCAATACGTCAAGGCCTACAATCGAGAACTCGAAGCATTCTTCCAGCAGGTCGCCTGGCAATTGCGGGCCCACCTCTGGCGCTTTTCCGCTGCGAGGCGTCCCGAGATGGCCCCTGCGGAACGGGCTGCCCTGATCGATTCCCTATTCGCTCCCATCTTCAAGAGAGAAACCCCGGGTTCAACCAAGCCCATAGTGCTCGGATGCCTTTTCCAGGTCTTGCTCCTCGGCGCTGTGACGGCCATGTTACCCCCATAGGGCGCATGCACAAATCGCAATCACCGAGAGCACGAAAGACGAAACTGTTTCCGCGCCACCAACGCGCAAACCCTTTGCTGCCCGGGAAGGACTTTTCACCCCAGAGCCTCAAACACGCAAGGATTACGCGGAGCACGGCTACATGGGAGACAGGAACAGCAGAGCCTCGCCTTTCCAGATCGATTTGAGCTTGCGAGGCGAGAGGAGCAGCTTGCCTCGGGCCGGGTCACGAAGTAGAACCTCACCGGAAGGTGTAAGAGAATCCAGGACGACGTAATGGCTTCCGCGAAGGATCAGAATCGCCGGGAGCGGTGCGTGACGCAGGTCTTCGAACGTGAGGCGCCAGCCCTCGCAGTGCAAACCCTTCGCCTCCGACAACTTCTTCAGGCTCAGCATGGACGTGCCCGCCGCGGAGGCGTCCAGTTGGGAGAGCAAATCGTCGTAAACGACGGGTATCCCATAGTGGTCAAAGATCATCTTCAGAGCAGCATCACCGCAGTCCCAGGAACTCTTCTGCAGGTAAACTCCGTCGCTGCCCAGGTAGGTTACTCCATGAAATAAGCTGTAGCCGAACCAGCAGAGTGAGACTGCAACCATGACGATTGCCAAGAGGCTGACGATTGCGAACTTACGCATCCTTTGTCTCTCCAGAAGAGATCGCGAGATAAAAGTCCTCGAGCGGAGTTTCGAGAGCTTGCAGCGGACCATCGAAGACTATGGAACCCTGGTTCAGGATCAAGAGGCGGTCGCAGACGGCTTCGGCAACCGCCAGCTGGTGGGTTGAAATCAGGACAGCTTTGTTCTCCCGCTTCCGGCTCGCGATCAGCTCCTTCAGGTTGCGGATAGCGACCGGATCCAGCGATTCAGTCGGTTCGTCCAAAAGCCAGTAGACTGGATCGTGAAGCAATGATCCGATCAGCGAGATCTTGCGTCGCATGCCGCGCGAGTAAGCAACCATGAGCTGATCCGCGGCCTTTCCGAGTTCGAAGAGTTGGAGGTAGTGCTGAGCGCGGGGTTGGATTTCCTCGCGCCGGATCTTGTAGAGGCTTGCCATGAAATAGAGCATCTCGCGACCCGTGAGGTAGTCGAAGAGAAACGGCTCGTCGGGAAGAAATCCAAGCTTGGACTTGAAGTCGGCCGGGCGCTTGATCGAGCCTGACGTCGGGTCCAGAAGCGCGGTGATCAGGCGCAGAGTCGTCGTCTTGCCGGCGCCGTTGTGGCCGAGAAGGGCCAGGACTTCGCCGGGACGCAGCGTGAAAGTGATGCCTTTCAGGGCCTCTGTGCGGCCGAAGTGCTTTACCAGGTCTTGTGCGTGGATCAAGTCAATCTCCTTATTGGCCGCAGAGCACAAAAAGATAGCGGCGCGCCCCTAGGTAGAGCAGCAGAGTCAACGGGATAAGGAAAACAGAATAGATCAGAATGCCGAGAAACATATAGTTAAGGAGGAAACTGTAGAGGACGATGGCAAGCGATGCATAGAGAATAATCCCCCACTTGTTCATGCCGATCGGATTGATGCTGATTGTGCGGGCAGGAAAGAACGTTCCTAACGCAATCGCGAGCATCGTCAATATCGGCACATATACGACGACGCATCCGGCAAAATATGCCGGCTCGAAGGGCTTGGGACCCTGGCGCACGAACAGGAAATAAGGGAAAGTCAGAAGGGCGACGATCAGGCAGTTCAAGACGGCTTGGGCACGCCACTTCAGATCCAGGAGGTATTCCAACTTTGGCAGAATGAGCCGATAGAATCCAAGCATCCGCAGCTCGAGCGCCGCCGTCCTGGCACTTATCATAAGAGGCTCCATGTAAAGCAAGGCAAGGCAAGCCCACATCCGACGCCACGAAGGGTGCTCGCCCACCCCTGCTTTCCATTGAGCCAACAGCACCAAGGGGAAGAAAAGCAGGGAAGCAACCAGGCTATACTTGTATGCCGGATTCCTAATCAGATCTCTGAAGTCCTTTTGGAGAATCGCCCAGCAGCTCTTTTCCGAAAAAGGAGCGCCACTCAGCCGGAGGAATCTCAAGCGGCCGCCGCCGACTTCCTCTTTTCTTATCGCAGGCCATAAATGCAGCACGTGACGAAACAAGCCATAGCCTGATGTAACGAAGAATAAAAGCATGAGAAGCAGGAATAGGTAGGACGGCTCTCTACAGCGGAACCGGACAATCATGGAATTCCAGCTGGCGCGGTCCATCAAACTGTAGAAAATGAAACAGGAGATCAAGGCCATTGCGATATTGAAGGTCACCAATATGACCTTCCGGGACAGCGGCAGGATCTGCATCGAAAGTATGCAAACAACGACCCACAATGCAAGAATCAAGGTCCAGGGGAAAAAGCAAGCGAATACTGTCAGGAGCACGAGGGCGTGCCCCGAAGAATAGATAGAGCATATATAGTAAAATGGAAATAACATAAAAGCTAAAGAAAAGGTTGTCGTCCGTGCAAACGTGAAGACTACTCTATATGTCGCCAGACGAAGCGGTTCGATCGGGCACAGTTGCAGAAATTCGCAGTCCTTGGCACTTCCGATTTCCCTGAAGAGTTCAGAGGTTGTGCCGAGGAAAAACAGAGTGCCCATCCCAATGACGCCTGCCGCAAGAGGACCGAAGGCGCTGCTTCCATCCAGCCGCAAGTGAGGTCGAACGGATTCAACCATGAAGTGGTAGACTTGCGACATCACGAAGATCGAAAGAGGCACGGATAGAAGAAACACGAAAAACTTGAACATCTGACGACTGTCTCGCCGTGGACCAAAAACGCGGCGCAGTTCGTCGAGCGCGCGGCAGTAAATCAAACAATCTCTCATATGTTCTTTTGCGCTCCGATGCAGCTTCGGATAAGGGGTACCGCATCATCTGGACAATAATGCGACTTTCTCAGTCCGTGATTGGCGCCTGAAAGACAAGCCCGTGCCGAAACCGGATATACATGATGTCGTACGCCAAACTTGCTTCAATCGTCGGATCCTGGGCCCTTGGAGAGGTCCAGGACGGGTCTGGTGGACAGACCCGCCCCGGCTCAGACGCAGCTTGGAATCGATCGCCTCCAATCCCACCCGCCGCAGCAGGCGCGCTACACGCTTGAGCGGGTCGGGTTTCACTTTCAGCCGATCGCTTTGCTGATATAGCTTATCGCGCGGCTCCTCTTCCGCTTGCCGATTCCGGGCGCGCCCGTTCGAAAAGATCTCCGGCAGCTGTTTGAGCGATTGCTTTTGCCGCGACGTGACTTGATGCGGACCGATGCCGTATCCCGATGCAATTTCGTTGTTGGTCCGCTGACCTTTGATCGCTTCCACCGCTACCTTTGCCTTAAATGCTGCGGCATATCGCTTCCGCTCTCTCTTCTTTCTTCTTTTCCCTGAGGCCGTAGCGATTTACACCTTAATGACTTGTCCAGTTTTCGGGGTACACTGCACTTGCATGTTGGTCAGAAACAGTCGTCGGTCTTCCACGCCTTCCAAAACATGCCAACGGCTCCCAAACAGCTGAAGGTGCTTCCTGCCATGCAGCCCGTGACGCCGAGGCCGAAGATAAAGCCGTCTATCGTGCAGGGGTCCTTCCAGAAGGATCCGCAGCCGTGCAGCCTGGAAAGCTGATCGTTGTTCAACTCTAGCTGCGCAGAGCGCAAGCTCCCCTGGAGAGTTCCAATCAACAAGATCAGAACCATCACGACCGATATGATGGTCCTTTTTAGGGGTGAGTTCATGGCAGTTCCTCCTTTCGATCAGTCCAGCAGCCCACAGATCGCACTGATGTGTGCCGCAATGGAAAACCCGAGACAGACCGAGTATGGCAGCGACGCTCCTGCGGTAGCCGCAGCAACGATGGCCACACCCGCAAAGAATGCGGAGCCAACCGCGAGGCCGCAGATAGCACCCCCGGTAAAGCCTGCGCCCACGGTCATGGAAAGCTGAGTGCCCGACATGGGGACGCTTGCGATGGTGGATACGGATTCTGATCCCGCCAGTGCTGCCACTGACAGGATCAGAAGCAATGCCAGAAACGGTTTCATAGATTTCTCCTTTCGTTTTCCAACAGAGAGACCACGGAGCTTCCGTGTCCCCTGCATGGTTTGTGGTTTGTCGTACGTTCAGGAGACGACGCAGGTCGTCTCCAAGAACGGGGACGTGATCCCAGGGGTGAAATGCGACGGGTCGTTGACCCGTCGCGTCAGTAATGTTTCGCCGGGCCGGAATTTATTTCGTGAAAACGTGTGCTTCAGCGGGTTGTTTAGATTTGCACCGAGAACCGGGCGAGTTGGGCCTTTGGCGGCTGTTTGGCGAAACCGTTGAAAATCTATATCCGCCTGAATCAGGTGCGGATATAATGATGCGGTCTCACTACAACAAGGGAATGAGCCACGCACTATTTTTCAAAGGAGGCACAGGTGTTTACATCATCATGGAAGCCACTTCTTCTTGTGGCAATGATTTGCCTTCTGGGCGTGCTGAGCTTCGCCCAGAATGCCCAGAGCCCGGTCACGACCGACGACCTCAGCCAGTTCACCTGGCGCTGGGTTGGTCCGATGACGTTCTCTGGACGCATCAGCGGCTTTGCCGTACCCCGAGGGCAGAGCCAGACCTACTACGTTCTGGCTTCCAGCGGCGGTCTCTGGAAGACCATGGACGGCGGTACGCATTTCGATCCGATCTTCGATCACTACGGCACGCTGAGCATGGGTTGGATGGCCATCGCGCCCTCTAACCAGGACATTCTTTATTTGGGAACCGGTGAGTCGATGCACGCGCGCGCCAGCACGCACGGCAACGGGATGTGGAAATCGACCGACGCCGGCAAGACCTGGACGCATATCGGCCTGGAGAAGAGTTACTTCATTCCCAAAGTCGAGGTTGATCCCAAGAATCCGGACATCGTGTTTGTCGCGGCGGAGGGCAAGCTCTACGACAACGAGATGGATTGCGAACGCGGTCTGTACAAAACCACCGATGGCGGCAAGACCTGGACGAACATTTTTGCTACCGTGGCGAAAGATCGCGGCGTGGCGGATTTCGTGATTGATCCGCGAAATTCAAACGTCATTGTCACCGCGGCCTACAAGACCTATCGCCGCGCCTGGACCTACTACGACCGGTGGCCGGGCAATAATCTGTACAAGACCACCGACGGCGGCAAGAACTGGAAACTGCTGAAGCACGGTCTCCCGACCGACACCGAGTTGGGGCGCACGGGTCTAGCCATCTATGAAAAGAACCCGAACATCATCTACGCCCGTCTCGATCAGGGAGTGAGCCTCGGCTTCAATGAGCGAGACGGCGCTGCGAACTTCCGCGCACCCGGTGGCGCGGGCGGCAGAGGCGGCGGTGGAGGAGGCGGGGGCGGAGGAGGATTTGGCGGAGCCCCCATGGGGACTACTCTGTTCGCGGAAAATGTCACATTTGACCAGTTCAAGGCCTTCAAGATCAACGCGGAGATCGCCAAGCTGGCGCCCAAGTTCACGCCGATCGCCGCCGCAAATGAAGGCGATCTGGTTTCGAAGCTCAACGAGATGATCGGCGACAAGGACTTCCTGACAAAGAACGGCCTCGATGTCGCCAAGATCAATCAAGCGGCGCGCAAGGTTTACGCACAGAACAACAACCTCATCGAATCGATCAACGAAGTCGAGAAGATGATGAAAGAGCCGGCTGCGCAGCCCGATTCCACTGAGGCGAAAGGCAGGTCCCAGATCCTCAATCGGCACGTGCTCGAGATTCTCTATGCTGGCGTTCTGAACGTCATGCAGCCAATCAAGCGTAACGGCGCCGTCTACCGCACGGACGACCAGGGCGAGGCCTGGAAAATGATGACGGAATACAAGCAGTCCGGCGGCAGTTCTCAGGTCAACCAGACGGAAGGCGGCTACTATGGCCGGATTCTGATCGACCAGACCAACGACCAGGTCGTCCTTTGCGGCGACACCGCCACCACCATATCCAAGGACAGCGGCAAGACCTTCCAGCCGACCGGGTGGGATAGTAGTCGCACCACACCAATGCCGACGCACGTCGATCACCGTGTCGTGTGGATGGACCCGCTCAATTCCAACCATATCTTGGATGGGAATGACGGTGGTGTCTGCGAGTCGTGGGACGGCGGCAAGCACTGGAGCCAGAAGAATCAGATCAGTGCTCAGCAGTTCTATGATGTCTCCGTCGACAATGAGCAGCCTTACAATGTCATGGGCGGAACTCAGGACAACGGCTGCTGGCTCGGACCGTCACAGACGCGCAACAGCTACGGCATGTTCGGCGCGGATTGGATCTACCTGCCCACGGGCGACGGCTTCATAGCCGTCCGCGACTGGTGGAATCCCGAATATGTTTACTACGAGAGCCAGTTCGGCGGCTCGAGCCGCCAGAACCTCAAAACCGGCGAAACCATTTCGATGACCGTGCGCCTTACGCCCGAGCAAATAGCGGCCGGCATGGGTCAGACGAGATATCAGTGGAATGCGCCCATTGTTCTCTCGCCGCACAATCCTGGCATCGTGTATACCTGCTCTCAGTACGTCCAACGTTCGCTGAGTCATGGTGATCGCGGAACCTTCGTCACTATCAGCCCCGACCTCACCAAGGCCGACAAGACGAAGCTCGCCGAGTCGCGGAAAACCAACCTCCAGTGGGCCACCATCTACACATTCGCTGAATCACCGAAGAAGCCCGGGCTTTACTGGGCCGGCACCGACGACGGCAACGTTCAGATGTCGCCCGACGGCGGCGTAACCTGGGTAAACATCACGAACCAGTTCTACGACGCAAACGGCAAACCCAAGCCGGGCATCAAGGGCGATCTCATTCCGTATGACCGCTGGGTTAAGAGAGTGGTCCCGTCGGCGTCCGACGAGAACACTTGCTACGTGGGCTTCAGCGGCTACCGGACGAACAACGAAGACAAGACCTGGCTGTTCGTCACCAAAGATCTGGGCAAGACCTGGACAGACATTTCGGCAAATATGAACAACCCGATCTTCGATGTCGAGGAAGATCCCGACAATCCGAACGTCCTCTACCTGGGCACGGACTACGGCGTTTTCGTGACCATCGACCAGGGAAAGACGTGGACGCGGTTCGGAGCGAACGGACCCGATGCCACGATCAGGGATCTGGCCATCCAGAAGCGGGATCGTGAAATGGCTATCGGCACCTACGGCCGCGGCATCTACGTCACCGACATCGGCCCGATCAAGGAGTTCAAGCCGGAAGTCTTCCAGAAGGATGCCTACCTGTTCGACATCAAGAATACGATCCGCTGGAATCGGTACGAGCGGCGCGGCGATACCCTCGGCGAACTGGCCAAGGCCGACAATCCGCCGCTGGGCGCAAACATCTACTATTACCTGAAGGCAGATGCGCAAAACGTGAAGCTGACCATCAAGGATCTGGAAGGCAATGTCATCGCGGATCTGACGCCTGGCAGCAAGAAGGGATTGCAGAAGCAGTTCTGGAACCTGACGCGCCAGGCAGGCGGTGCCGCTGGCGGCGGGGGTCGCGGCGGCGGCGGTGGCGGTGGCGGAGGTCGCGGCGGCTTCGGCGGTGGAGTTGAAAGCGGAGTCTACAAAGTCACATTGACTGTAGACGGGAAAGACATCGACACCAAGAAGATGACCATCCTCCCCGATCCGCTGTTCAAATAGCCATTCGTATCGTCGGCGCGCCGCGCTGGTGGCGCGCCGACCCCCCTCTTCGCGACAAGAGGAGGGGGTGAGAGTCACGATTGGGCTATCCAAACGTAGCGTTGATTCTTTTAAGCGTCAGGCCTTGGGCCAGTATGCCCCTTCCAAAATCTCTCTTGCACTCAATCAAATTAAATGGTACATGATGTACCATGACACAACGTAGCGTTAAATCGCCGAGGGTCCGTCCGCCTCTTACGGACCTTGAGAACGAAATCATGCAGACGATCTGGAGCCGCGGGCCCTCTTCAGTCGAGGCCGTTTATGAGGCGCTCATCCCGGCCCGCAAACTCAAGGAATCGAGCGTGCGCACTATGCTGCGCAGGCTGGAAAAGAAAGGCTACCTGTCTCACGAGTGCAAGGGCCGCGCGTATATTTACAGGGCCGAGGAGCCGCCACGTAGCCTCGCAGCCAGGGCAGTGCGGCAAATCATCGATCGCTTCTGCCAGGGTTCAGTGCAAGAGCTGGTTACGGGCATGGTCGACGCAAAGGTCCTGACCGGTGACGAGCTAGATCAGCTGGTGCAGCTGGCCCGGAAGCGTCGGAAGGGGAGCGAGTAAATGGATGCCATCCTCAGAGTTCTTGTCGAGAGTTCGGTGCGGGCAACCGCAATCGCATTCGCTGTGGCGAGTGTTCTCTGGGTGATGCGGGTGAAGTCTCCGGCGATCCGGCACCGCGCCTGGACCGGCGTGCTTGTGGCGATGCTGTTCCTTCCGGCGCTTTCCCTATGGGCGCCCAGGATAGCAGTTCCGGTCCTTCCGCCAGAGCCGGTGTTCCAGGCACACGAACTCGCGAGCCCCCCGCCGGAATGGAAGACATCCTCAAGGCCCGAGGAGATTGCTCCAGTCGAGGTGGCGGCCGCTCCAGGAGCCCCTGCGCCCGTCGAATCGCCGCGCCTAGCCGCCGGCGACAAGCAGTCAGCGTCGGGATTGGGTGCATATGAGATCGCTACTATCTTTTACCTGGTCGGATTTTGTGCCCTGATGGCCAGGCTGCTTGTGGGCATGGTGCTTGCCTTTCGGCTGCTTCCCGACGCCACTTGGAATGACAGAGTCTTTCTCAGTTCTCAGTGCACAGTTCCTCTGACCGTGGGTCTGTTGCGCTCGCGGATCCTTCTGCCTATGCAGTCGAAGAACTGGACTCCGGAACAGCTCGACGCGGTTCTTGCACATGAGCGAGAGCACGTGCGCCGCCGCGATCCGCTCGTGGAGTGGCTCGCCATGTTGAACCGCTGCTTCTACTGGTTTCACCCGCTGACTTGGTGGCTCCGCCGCAAGCTAGCCGCACTGGCGGAACAGGCATGCGACGAGGCCGTGCTCTCGCGAGGCCACAATCCCGGCAAGTATGCCGAACTCCTGCTCGAGTTGGCACGCTCCGTGAAACACGGCGGCACGTTGGTCACGATCTGGGGTTCCTCAATCGACGGCAGTACACTCGCAGTGCGTATCCGGAGGATCCTGACTGCCGGCCGGAGTCCCGCGCTCTCGCGGAGCCGCTTGGTTCTCGTTACGGCGCTCTGTGGCGCTGCAATCATCGTCCCTGCTACCTGCAAGCTGGTGCGAGCCCAGGCATCTTTGCCCGGTCAGCCAACGGTGTCGGCACTGACAGCCAAGATGGCGCAGGTCGATGCCACGACCGCACAATCCACAGCGAGCCACTCCGATCCTTCGAAGCTCACGGACGAGGTCGCAAGCCGCGATTGGCAGCAAGCCGGCCAAAATCCATACGAGAGTCAGGACTCGCACTCAGTCATCAGGGCAGAGGGCACCATCCCACCAAAGGCGGGAGGTATGCAACCTCAGGTCTCTCCCAAACAGAACAGGGAAAGTGATCTTGAGGGCTACTACAAAAGATGGCTGAACGAAGACGTTGTCTACATCATCACCCCTGAAGAAAGGAAAGCGTTCCTGGCGCTCGCAACCGACGAAGAGAGGGAGAAACTTATCGAGCAGTTTTGGTCGCGCCGAAATCCGGATCCGCGCGAGCCCGCCAATTCTTTTAAGATCGAGCACTATCGCCGGATAGCCTACGCTAACGATCACTTCGCTTCCGGCATCCCGGGGTGGAAAACCGATCGGGGGCGCATTTACATTATGTATGGCGAGCCCGACGGGAAGGAAATGCACCCCTCCGGCGGCAGTTTCCAGCGTGAGTTCTGGCAAGGGGGCGGCGCGACGAGCGTATATCCCTTCGAGCGCTGGCGCTATCGCCACATCGACGGGATCGGGGATGATGTCGAGATCGAGTTTGTGGACAAGACTTTCGACGGAAACTATGTCTTAGACAAAAACCCTATCCAAGGCGTCGCGACACAAGCTACCAATACCCAAGGTCCTGCCTTACTCCCGCATGAGTCCCAGCTCCCATACGCAATCCGGACCGACTTTATCCGCATTTCAGCGGACAAGGTTCTCGTTCCTATTACCATCGGGCTGGAAAACAAGAACCTTCAGTTCCGAAAAGAAATGCTATCCAATCGAGCCCGGGTCAACGTCCACGCGGAGGTGTACGACCAGGCGGACAAAATCGCAGTCGAGTTCGAAAGCACGATCTCGTCCGAGTACGCTGATGAATCTCTTGCGCAAGGGAAAAACGAGCAGTCCATTTACCAAAAGATGCTGGTTCTGAAGCCAGGGGAGCGGTATCGGCTGGACCTGGCCCTTACGGACCTCAACAGCGGCAATCGCAGCACGACAAGATATGGGATTATGGTTCCCAAGTTCGAAGAAGACTCCCTGCAGGCAAGCAGCATCATACTGGCGTCCGCCATCGAGGCCGTCCCCCCGAACAGCGATCGGCTGGGATCGTTTGTTATTGGCGACTTGAAGGTACAACCCAACGTGTGGTCCGAATATTTCAACGGACAGTTCCTGATCCCATATCTGCAGATCTACAACGCGGCGATCGATCCGGCCACACTGAAACCGTCGCTGCACATCTCCTTCGCCATCAAATCGGGCAATATGGTTTTGGACGCCGCCGAGGAGACCATGGGAAAGGCGGTTCAGTTCGTCTCGAGTGAACGAGTCGTGATTGTGTACCGGCTTCCGGTTCGGAACCTCGGCCCTGGCATATACAATCTGGAAATCAAAGTCGTTGATAGGATCTCGAACAGAACCGTGGTGACCGGCACTGAGTTTCGTGTGCTCAATCCCCCGCCGGGCCTCAACAGCCTAAAGGCAAAAAAATAGATCGATGCTACCTTGTCGTCGATTTTCGGCGTAAAATGACGCCATGGTAACAGAAATTGCGGAACGGCCACTTTACCCGCGCATCTATAAGCCCTCCAGTCAGAGCTTCTTCCTCTTCGGACCCCGAGGGGTCGGCAAAAGCACCTGGGCGAGGCAGAGTTTTCCAAATGCTCCCCGGATTGACTTGCTGGATGAAAGTCTCTATCAAACCTACCTGGTCGATCCTGAGGCCTTCGCGGCCGAATTGCGTGCCCTCTCACCCCGTGCTTGGGTGATTGTCGATGAGATTCAACGCATTCCCGGGCTCCTCAATCAGGTGCATCGATCCATCGAGGAGAAGCACCTGCGCTTCGTGATGCTTGGTTCGAGTGCGCGCAAGCTGAAAACAGCAGGAACGAACCTGCTTGCCGGCAGAGCTTTGAAAAAAACCATGTTTCCGTTATTGCCGGAGGAATTGGGCGCGGAGTTTTCTCTGGAACGGGTTCTGACTTTCGGGAGTCTACCTGTCATTGTGCGAGCCGAGTCCAAAGACGAGGCTCTTCGCGCTTATGTCGAGCTTTACCTGAAGGAGGAAATCAGAGCCGAAGCGCTCGTCCGCAATCTGGGCGGATTCGCGAGGTTTCTTCCCATAGCCGCCGTGTTCCATGCTCAGGTAATCAACATCACTGCCCTGGCACGAGATGCAGGCGTCGCCCGGACAACGGTGAACGGCTACCTCGATATTCTGGAAGATACTCTGTTGGCTTATCGTATTCCCGCGTTCGAAGCGCGCCTGCGCGTCAGGGAGAGGAAGCATCCCAAGCTGTATTGGATCGATCCCGGCCTGGTCAGGGCCATAAAGAAACACACCGGCCGGCTTGGTATGGAGGAAAAAGGCCCTCTGTTCGAGGGGTGGGTCGCGACGCTGCTTCGCGCCTACGGAGAAATACGCGGAATCTTGGATGAGATGTATTACTGGGCGCCGGCAGAGTCGCGCCGGACCGAGGTTGACTTTGTCCTGAAACGAGGCTGGGAGTACCTTGCCATTGAGGCCAAATCAGGCGCCAAAGTGTCAAATCGGGAACTCTCCGGACTCCGCGCTATCAAGGATCTTCCCCGAATCACGCGCAGAGTCCTGATATACGAGGGCCAGCGGAAAATGAAATCCGCCGACGGGATTGAAATCTGGCCCATCGAATTGTTCGCTCAGGCTTTGGCAACCGATCGACTTTGGCCGTAAAAATCCCTGCCGGCAACGCACTTTCGTTTATGGGTTTTTGTTTGACTCGCGATATGTGCGTGGCTAATATGTTGCCATGCCACCTATGAATACCACGATATTTGACCGCGAATTGAAGAAAGGGAGTGCCGAGCTGATGATCCTCTCGCTGATCGAGGGCCGGCCGCGGCACGGGTACGAAATCAGCAAACTCATCGAGCAACGCTCGCGCGGAACCGTGCGTTTCTACGTTGCCTCGCTCTACCCCCTGCTCTACCGGCTGGAAAAGAGGGGTTGGATCAAGGGCCGCTGGGTTGAGAAGGCTGGCCAGCGCCGCCGGCGATACTATCGCTTGACGGTAGAGGGACGCGTAGTCTTGGCGGCTCAGCGACGGGGCTGGAAGGCTTTTGTGGACGCGATCAATCGAATCACAGGGATCGAGCATGCCTGACTGGAAAAAGGAAGTGGCTTCACGACTCGCCGGCCTGAAAGTTGATCCCGTCCGCGAGGCTGAGATCTGCGAGGAACTGGCTCAACACTTTGAGGATCGATATCAGGAACTGCTGCGTGGCGGTGCGACGCACGAAGAAGCCTATCAGGCAACCCAGGCCGAGTGGGGCCAAGGCGGGAAGCTCATGGACGAACTCAGGAGGGTTGAGCATATGGTCAAGCGTGAACCGGTCGCTTGGGGCGCGCAAATGGGACGGAATCTGATCGCCGGGCTGACGTACGATGTCCGAAATGCCTTTCGATCCCTGGTGCGCGCGCGGTGGTTCGCTGTCGGCGCGGCCCTGACATTTGCGCTTGGGATCGGTGTCAACGTGGCCGTGTTTTCTTCGGTGGATCGCACTCTCTTCCGGGCATTGCCTTATGAGCATCCGGACGAGATCTTTCTAATGGGAGAGTACGAGTCGGGCACGGATCGAACATATGGTACCATGCCGGCTTTGTATGTAATCGAGTCGCGCCACCTGTCAGGGGTCGTCGACGGTTGCGTTGCCGGTTTCACCGCCGCTTCCTACACGGAGTCTCGCGAACCTGGCGAGGAGACCAGGATTCGGTTGACAGATGTGTCGTTCAATACACTCACCGTGTTCGGCATCCGGCCGTTCATGGGGCGCGACTTCACCAAAGAGGATGCCCAGGCGAATCGCAAAGAGGCTCTCATTAGCTACGACTTGTGGCGAGGAAGGTTCAACGGCGCGCCGGATATCATCGGACGCATATTGTGGGCGAGTGGCAAACCCTGCGAGATTGTCGGTGTCCTTCCAGCGGAATTCATTCCAGCATCGAGCTTTCTGGAGCCGATGTCGGACGGACTGGCTCTCGATTCCGACACGCTCGAGTCGGCTCCTCCCGGGTCGCTGTCGTATCGTCCCTTTTTGCGCCTCAAAGCCGGCGTATCATCAGCTGCTGTTGAGGCAGAGATCAACAGTCGTGCCGAGCATTTGAAGCAGATGCAACCAGCGCCCCGGCCAGGAGCGGCAAAGTTGGTGATACGGCTCGTTCCGCTCCGAACCATTCTGTTCGGCTCCTATGCATCGTATTTGTGGCTTATCGTTGCTGCAGCTGCGCTCGTACTCGTTGTAGCCTGCGCAAATCTGGCGAGCCTTCTGCTCGTGCGCGGGAGGTCCCGCGAGCATCAGGCGGCGGTGCGCGTCGCGCTCGGCGCCTCGGCGTCTCGCCTTATGCGGACAGCGGTGGTCGAAAGCCTGATGCTGTCCTTCGTCGGCACCCTGATAGGCCTTCTCGCTCTGGTTTGGGCCAGCAAAGGGCTTCAGGTGCTGATTCCTCCGGTGTTCAGCCGGTATGCCGCTCCAGTGTACGACGCACGCGTGATTGGTTTCTCAATACTCGCAGCGACACTCTCCGCACTGCTCGCAGGTATCTTGCCGTGCCTGCGTCTGGCGAAGGTTGACGTGTTGTCTGCGCTGCAGCATGTCGCTGGCCGTGGCCGGGCCGGCCGGCTGCGCGGCGGCCGCAGCCTGCTCGCTGCGGAAGCGGCTGTGAGCGTCGTGCTCGTGGCCGGAGCCATGATGACCGCACGGAGCCTGATAGGTCTTGTAAGCACGGATGTCGGGTTCAAACCGGAGGCCCTTTACTCTGTGAGAGTCCTGCTCCCCTCTGTGCAGGACGCGCAGACGAGATACCAGCAGTACTCGCAAGTGCTGGAGGTGGTCCGCAATCTCCATGGCGTCCAACTGGCCGGTGCTGCTGACGTATCGCCGATCAGCGGTGCCAGGGGAAATCGGTTTGGCGCCGGCTTCGACGGCGCATATCGATGGCAGGTGACTAGCGGTTTTTTCGAGACGATGGGTATGCGTCTTATCGCGGGACGCACCTTTTCTTCCGCCGATCTCGCTCGCCCCGGTAATGTGGGGACACTGAGTGAGATGGGCCTTCACCTCGTATGGCCTGGCCTTCAGCCGGCAGAAGCCGTCGGTCGGATGCTGGAATTCCCGGGCGAGGCACCCAGACAGGTTATCGGCATAGTGTCGGATGTCCGCGCCACTTACTCCCAGACTCCCTGGCCCTCTCTTTACGTGCCGATCAGTCCTGAGCGCTTTGGCTTCTTGATGTTCGTGGCGAGGGCTCAAACCGGCGCTGCGCTGTCCGTGTCCGAGCTCCGCAACAGGGTGCGCGAACGCATTGCTGCACCTACATCGGCCTCCATCAGGTATGTGCCGGATCAGTTCAGTAGCGGTCTCCTCGATCAGAAGTTCCGCACGCTGCTGTTCTCGACGTTTGGCATAGTGGCCTTGCTCCTCGCTGCCGTTGGTCTCTACGCTGTCGGATCGTTCGAAGTTGCGATGCGTCGTTTCGAAATGGGCCTGCGCATGTCTCTTGGTGCGACACCAGGCAATCTCCAGCTTCTTGTGATCCGAGAGGCACTGGGCCCTGTTGTCGTGGGCGTCTCTATAGGCCTCATCTGCACGTATTGGGCGGCAAAGTTCCTGCAGTCTTTCTTGTACAAGGTGGATGCGCGGGATCCTGTTCTGTATGTTTTTGTAGCCCTGGTTTTGGTCGCAACGGCTACGCTGGCGGCCTGGCTCCCGGCGCGCCGTGCCGCCAAGACAGACCCCATAGTGGCACTTCGCGAACTCTAAGAATAAAGCATGTCCATCCATCAATACGGAATTGCGTGCCGGCTCATCGAATAAAGAGGCTGAGACGTTTGTGCGCCGGAGAACTCGCTCCCTTTCATTGCGTTCATTATGTCCACTTTTGACCCACCGCTGACCATGATCAACCCGGCAACGGATTGATTCGGCCGCTGACAAAACGAAGCCGTGCCGGCGGACAAGCTAAGCTTCACGTCATGTGCTGGTATCTGGCCGCCCCCCAACGCCGCCCAGGCACCCGAGGTGCCGATGCAGTGAGGGCCTGGTGTGCAAGTCAAGCTCGAAGCAGCTCCTGCTACTCCACCCAAAGGTTGCGATTTTTTCGTGACGGCTGGAGCCTGCCCGGCTCGTTGATGTTCACCCTGGGTTGAGCACAACAGTTCAAGTTGGCTTCACGGCTCGGCGGTCGAAGAGGATCCGTGGCGAATAAAGTGATATCGACGGGAAAATGGCTAGTCGGGGGGAAAGGCTCCTTTTTCATGTTGACATCCCACACGGCTCTTGCCATGCTCCTGTGCACAAACCACAGGAGGCAGAATGACGGAAAGCAAATCCGACATTTTACAAGGCACTCTCGATTTGATGGTGCTGAAAACACTTGAGACAATGGGGCCGCTGCACGGATACGGTATTGCTCGCCGCATCGAACAAATCAGCCAAGAGGTGTTGCAACTCAACCAAGGCACCATTTATGCAGCCCTGGTACGCCTCCTGCAAAAGGGCTGGATTACCGCGGCATGGGGTGCATCGGAGAATAATCGCAAGGCCAAGTTCTACTCCCTCACGAAAGCCGGCCGGAAGCAGCTTGCCGCCGAGGTGGAGAATTGGGAGCGGATCTCAGGGGTGATCAGCCGGGTGCTGCAACTCGCGGAGCGAAGGTAAGGCTATGTTAGACGGGTTGAGAATACTGGCCTCCCGAATTCGCGGGATTTTCTGGGGGCGCCGCCTGGATAAAGATTTCGAGCAGGAGCTTGAGATCCACCTTGCCATGCTCGCAGAGGAGAACATTCGCCAAGGCATGGCACCGCAGGAGGCTAAACGGACGGCTCGCCTGCGGCTCGGAGGGCTAACGCAACTGCGGGAGATGCACCGTGAACTCCGAGGACTGCCTCTGGTCGAGACCTTCTTTCAAGACATTCGGTACGCGCTCCGAATGCTGCGCAAGAATCCGGGCTTCGCCATCGCAGCGGTGATGACCCTGGCACTCGGCATCGGCAGCAACACCGCGATCTTTACCGTCATCAATGCCGTGCTGCTGCGTCCGTTGCCCTTCCAGAATCCCGAGCGACTCGTCACACTGTGGGAATCCAATCCCCAGCAGGAGATGGACCGGGCAGCGGTCTCGCCTCCCAACTATGTCGACTGGAGGACCCAAAGCCAGACTCTGGAGCACATCGCGGCGTACAGGTACTGGGGGTTTGTCCTCGCAGGCGGCGGCGAGCCGGAGCGCATCACGGGTGCACGCGTGTCCGCCAGCCTGTTCCCATTGCTGGGGGTGAAACTCATCCTGGGTCGGACTTTTCTTCCCGGGGAGGATCGCTTCGGCAGCAGCCCTGTCGTGCTGGTCCGTGACGGCCTGTGGCGACGTCGCTTCGGCGCGGACACCCGCCTCATAGGCAAGTCTCTTACCCTCAACGGAGGGAGTTATACGGTTGTCGGGATCCTTCCGTCTGATTTCAAGCTCCCCGACGCCGAAGTGTGCGTCCCACCGGCCCTCGAACCCTACGCCATGACGCAGCGCGGCTCTCGTGCCCTGACCGTCCTGGCACGTCTGAAGCCCGGCGTCACGCTGACCCAAGCCCGAGCGGAGATGCACACCATCGCCCGCCGGCTTCAACGGCAGTATCCGGAAGCGAATGCCGGTTGGGATGTCACCATCCTCCCGCTGCACGAGGAGATGGTCGCACACATCCAACCTGCATTGCTGGTTCTGGGGGGAGCAGTCGCTTTCGTCTTGCTGATAGCGTGCGCAAACGTGGCCAATCTCCTGCTGGCCCGCGCTACTTCACGGGAGCAGGAGATCGCCGTCCGCATCGCGCTCGGCGCGAGCCGGTCTCGCCTGATCCGGCAGTTGCTGACGGAGAGCGTCCTGATCGCTCTCCTGGGCGGCGCGTTGGGCCTGCTCCTGGCGCAGCAGGGCACCGACTTGCTCGTGACGCTCAGCGCCGCCCATCTTCCTCGTACCGGCCAGATCGGGATCGATCGCTACGTGCTCGCTTTCACGCTCCTGCTCTCGCTGGTGACCGGACTCGGTTTCGGATTGGCTCCCGCGTGGCACGCCTCTCAACCAGACTTGAACCAATCACTCAAGGAAGGCAGAGGCCGGGCAACGGGAAGCGCGCGTCTTTCACCCCTCCGCAATGCCGTTGTCGTCTGCGAGGTCGCGCTGGCGCTGGTAGTACTAATCGGGGCAGGACTGCTGGTCAGAAGTTTCGTTGGACTTCTAACGGTGGAGCCAGGCTTTTCCCCAGCGAACGTGTTGACGATGACGATTTCGTTGCCCGAGTCGAAATATCCTGAAGGTCACCAGAAAGTCACCTTCTTCCAGCAACTCCTGCAGCGCGTCAACACGCTGCCCGGCGTGGCGTCCGCCGGTCTGGTCAGCCATCTACCGCTTGCCGGCCGGAGTCTCAACGCCGATTTCGCAGTGGAAGGTCGTTCCCTCCTCTCGTCCGGACAATCACCCTTGGCTGATTACGTCAGCATCAGCCCTGACTATTTCCGTGTCATGCAGATTCCGCTCCTCGAGGGACGCCAGTTCACGGAACGCGACGTCATGGGAACCACGCCGGTGGTCGTCATCAATGAGATCATGGCTCGTCGCTTCTGGCCGAACCAGAACCCTCTTGGCCGGCGGTTGATTCTTGGATCGACCATCGGGGCCGACCAGACGCCCCGCGCGGTCGTGGGAGTGGTGGGAAACGTCAGGTCGGCCGGCCTGGAATCTGAACCGGGACCGACGATGTATGTCCCATACCATCAGAATCCATGGCCCACAATGAGTGCGGTGATCCGCGCAGCCGGCGATCCGATGCGTCTTGTCGCAGCAGTCCGGAAGGAGGTCCTGGCGCTGGACTCGGATCAACCCGTGTACAATGTCAGGCCCCTGGAGGATGTCCTGGGTGCGTCGCTCGCGGCCCGGCGGTTCCAGATGCTCCTGCTCGGGATCTTCGCCGCAGTGGCTCTGATCATGGCGGCGATCGGCGTGTACGCGGTGATGGCGGAAGTCGTCATGCAACGCACCCACGAAATCGGCATTCGCATGGCTCTCGGAGCGCGTCCGCGCGATGTGCTCATGCTGGTCGTGGGACGAGGAATTCGCATGACTTTAATAGGCGTGGCCATCGGCCTGGCGGGCGCCTTGGCCCTGACACGTTGGATGTCGAGTTTGTTATTTGGTGTGACCGCGACCGATCCGGTGACGTTTGCCATCGTCTCGCTGGTTCTGACGGGAGTTGCACTCCTGGCCTGTTACATTCCGGCGCGCCGTGCCTCACGTCTCGATCCCATCGTCGCGGTGCGCTACGAGTAGTTCCGGAGTTGACCCGGACGTGCATTTGGAGAAGCAGATTAAGCGGTCCCAGGTTCCAGGCGCGCCCGATCTCCTGGCTGTAGCTCTCAGGCTCTTGGGCTGATTGCGCTGATTGTAGCGGTAGATGTAGCGGACATTGGCTTTGTCGATGCCCATTCCGAAAGCAATCGTCGCCGCATAAAAAATCTCTTGCAACCGGGTCGGGAAAATGTTACAAATTGTCACATGACAAACAGTAACGCTTCGACACGTCCACTCACGGAGCTTCAACAGGCAATCCTGGATTTCATCTGGTCGAAGGGCTCGGCCAGCGCAGAACAGGTGCGGGAAGCCCTGCTGCCCAAGCATCCTTTGAAAGATTCGAGCGTGCGCACGCTGCTGCGCCGCCTGGAAGAGCGAGGCTATTTGAGTCATCACCTCGAGGGAAAGACCTTCATCTATCAGGCGGAGGTGCCGGCGCGCAGTGTGGCCGCCCGTGCCGTGCAGCACATCATCGAGCGCTTTTGTTCCGGATCGGCGGAACAGTTCCTCGTTGGGATGGTAGATGAGAAGGTCCTGTCCATCGACGAGATCCGGCGCCTGGCCAAAAAGGTGAGGAATCAAAAATGACCGGCCGGTCGAAGACGCATGGCCGTTTGCCTTCCTCCTGAGAGAGGTGACGTATGTTGCCTGAATGGAATGGTACTCTGTTTCGCATTGTTCTCGATTCATCCCTCCGGATATCTTTAGTTGCGGCCGTGGTCGCCATCATCCTCATTACGATGCGGGTCCGTGCCGGCGGCGTGCGCCATGCCGCATGGACGGCGGTGTTGTGCGCGATGCTGCTCATGCCGGTCCTGCCCTACTGCATCCCGTCCATAGCCCTTCCGATCGCCGTTCCGTCGGCTAATGTTCCGCCGATCCCGGCCACCCCCGAGACCCCTCCTCTTCGACGCGTTGCAGAGGGGCCGGAGGTAACGCCCCCGACGGCCGCGCTTATGGAGCAGCCGGCGCCGGTCCCTGAAATTCCGCCGGCACGTGGCCCGGTCTGGCCCATCGTCGCTCTGGCCGTTTATGCCGTTGGAGCGGTGATTCTGCTTTCCCGTCTGTTCCTGGGCTGGCGCGCCATGCAGCAGATGACGCGCGCGAGTCAAGAACTCGTCGTGGAGCCCGGCCGGGAAACGATCGCCACGCAGATTTCCGGCGCCACTCCCATCTGCGAATCCAGCCTGGTCTCAACACCCCTGACCGTCGGCGTCATCCTTCCGAAGATCATATTGCCGACGGCATGGAGGCTGTGGCCCGACGAGAAGCTCCGCGCCGTCCTTGCTCACGAACTCGCCCACGTGCAGCGTCGCGACCCTCTCGTCGCCCTGCTTGCCCAATTGAACCGGTGCCTCTTCTGGTTCCATCCTCTGGCCTGGTGGCTGGAGAGAAAGCTGGCCACGACCGCGGAACACGCATGCGACGATGCCGCGGTCCGCACCACCGGCGAAGCCCGGCGCTATGCCGAAGTTCTGCTCGACATGGCCGAAGCGGTGCGCCGCAGCGGCGGTCGTCTCTCCTGGCAGGGCGTCGGCGCCAATGGCATTGGCCTCCTCGGCCAAAGGATCGACCGCATCCTTCGCGGGGATCTCCTCCGCGAGGTGTCGCGCACTCGCAAGGTTGTCGTCGCGGTCGGCTGTGCCGCGGCGATATTTCTGATCGTGGCCTGCCGGCAGCAACCGAAGCCTCTGACCCCGTTGCAGGAGGATCCCAAGTTTGCCGCGGAGCGAGCCCAGGAGAAAGCCCGGAGCGATTTTATCAAGGCCGCCCGGGAAATGAATGCGCAGCAGGTTGCCGACCTTGAAGCCACCCTCAAGAAAAACCCGGAAGATCTCGTCGCGCTGGAAAAGCTGCTCGTGTTCTACGCGCCGATCAGCGAACGGGTGAAGGGGGAGAAAGATAAGTGGGCGCCGATGTGCGCCCAGGTGATCGGCGAGAAGGAGTGCATTGCCGCGCGCCGGCCGCACATTCTCTGGTTGATCGAGCATCACCCGGATAACGAACTCGCCGGCGACTGGGGCGCGCGCATCTATCCGACGCCGCTCGACCCTCTTCCCGATCCCGCGGGCTACGCCGAGGCTAAAAAGCTCTGGCTGGCGCAGGCCGCACGGCCCGATGCCGGTGTCCAGGTTTTCAGTAATGCCGCGCAGTTTTTCGAAGCGGCCGACAAGCCCCTGGCTGAGAAAATGCTGCTGCGCGCGCAGGCCCTCGATCCCAAGGGGCGCTGGTCCTACTCGCTCGGCAGACTCTACGCCTTCGCTCTGGCTGGCTCCAACTCTTCGACGCCGCTGAACGTGGTTCGAACCGTCAGCCTGGCCGACGCCCACAGCCCGTACGCCCAGGAAATACGCAAGAAGCTCGCCGAATCCACCGACGTCGAGCTGCTGACTGCAGCGGGAGACTATCTGGCTTGGGACAGGAGACTATACCAGGACAAGAAAATCGACTTTGATCCGGTCGCCCTCGGCAAATCTTACCTTGAACGGGCCTTGCAGTTGAACCCGCAGGCTACCCAGGCACGAAATATGCTGATGGTCCTGCAATCGGCGGAGCGGAATGGCGCAATCAGCGCGCCCTTGCGAAACGTGCCTTGGGGATCACAATTTCAGACGATCTCCGCATTGCCGGACGCCGACCGCTTCAAGCTCCTGCCGGATCAGGCTGATTATGCCTACCTCATGGGTGAGAATGCCGATTACTATGAGCACAAGCAACTTACTACCGATGACGACCGACAACAGGCCGATTACTACAAGCGCAATCAAATCATCCCCAAAGATGCCTGGGAGCGCGCCCGTAAGTATGCCGAAGACGAGCTGAGGCTGGCGGTGAAATTCCGCAACGATCCGGATTACGGCACTGCCATCTTCAGGGCCAACGTAACTCTCGGCACGATCGCGCTGCGGGAAGGCGACAGGAACGCCGCGGTCAGGTACATGCTCGAAGCATCCAAGGCCCCCGCTTCCGATGAACTCGCTTTCTCTACCGGAGCTCTCACCTTGAGACTGCTCAAGTACCTCCTCCAGAGCGGCGAGCGCGAGTCGGTAATCAGTTTTATGGAATATCTCGCGAAGGTCGACGTGAGGCAGAAAGACTACTGGCTCGAATCGGTCGCAGCCGTCAAAAACGGCAGAATGCCCATCTGGTACCAGGCAACCATGACGAAACAATAAATGGAAAACCGGGGACGCCCCTATTTCTGTCGAGGGTGTCGGTGAACAGATGCGCTGAGATGCCAGAAATAGGGAGGCGTCCCCGGTTTTCCAAAGATGGCGTTGCTTGCTGGTTCATCGAGTAACGAGTGGCAGATACGTTTGTGCACCGCAGAGCGGGGCGTCCCGTTGCGCCGACAGTGCTTGAGGCGGGAAGATTCCCAGGGGAAACCGACGGTTCATCGAAAACGAGTGATTGCGCACTCGGCGCCGACGCGCTCTCCCGGCGTGATCCTGACCGCGTTCGGGCAGGTTGAGTCAGCGACTCGAGGTTGAGCGCACACTTGCCGATTCCGCTCTTACAGTGAGAGTGAGCGTGTTGGAGGCTGTCAATTGCGCGTTGACTTCCAGTCCCAATGATGCGGCGAAAGCTCTCGTCAACGCCAGCCCCAGGCCGTTGTGGATGCAGGAGGATCGCGCCGGGTCTCGGCGCCAGAACCGTTCGAAAAGGTGGGGCACCTCAGCAGGTGTTATGTTATCCACAGTATTGGAGACGGTAATCTGCCAGGGCGCGTCGCCGGTTTCAAAGCGAACGTGAATCGAGCCTCCTTCGGGGCTATATTCGACCGCGTTGGCCAGGAGGTTGGTCAGAATCGAGCGGAACATGGCAGGATCAGTTTCCACCCAGGCATCCTCTGCCACATCCCAGGAAACGGCCAGTTGTTTGCGGCGGGCCGGATCGGCCAGCGCCTCCCAAATCTCTTCGAGCAAGGCCGCGACACGGATGGACGCGCAACTGCGCTGCTGCAAACCCGCTTCGCAACGCGCCAGGGTGAGCAGTCCTGTGACAATGGAATCCATCTGCAACGCGATTTCGAGTGTCTCCTGAAGGGCGCGAGTGGTAGCGGCAGGCTCCTCAGGCCATTTGAGAGCGACCTCGGCCAGCGAGCGCAGCTCGGCGATGGGCGTGCGCAGTTCATGGGCAAGATCGGCGCTGAACTGCCGCTCGCGCTCGAAGGATGCCTGTAAGCGAGCCAGCAATTCGTTCAGGCGCCCGCAGATAGGCAGCAATTCCGCCGGCAGATCTGCGGTCGGGAAACGCAATTGGAGGGATGCCACATCAATAGTGGCGGCTTGCTCCGCCAGCCCATCTAATGGCGAGAGCCCACGGCGCACGACAGCAGGCACGCCAAATCCAGTTGCGACTGCCAGAAGGCCGCCCACCACCAACAGGGTCGTCACCAACAGGTTCAGGCGATGATCCAGTCCTGTGCGATGCAGCGCAACAGCCAGGACGACGCTGGTTTCAGCACCCTGGGCCGGCGGCACATCGGGTGCCTCCTCGCTGCCTTGCGGGATGAAGCGCAGACTCACGGACCGGCCGGGTAGGCCATCGGGCAATGTTAGATCTGAGTATCGGGGAGTCTCCGCCACGCCTGCTTGATAAGACAACTGGTTGCCTTCGAGCGAAGGCGACTGCTCGAGGGTTGTGCCATCCGCCCGCCACATCTGAAAGTAGTCGACAGGCCGTCCTCTCTCGAAGCCGGGAATGAGTTCGCCGGGGAAATCCAATTCGACATTTCCCTTCTCCTGCCTGGTCAGCGCTGATAGTGCTTGGGCTCGGGCCAGAAGGGTGGCGTCAAATTCGGCGAGCAGACCGGCGCGCAGATTGAGATACAGGCCGGCGCCGGCGCTTGCCCACAATACGCAGAATCCTGTCAGCAATCCAACCGTGAGGCGGCGGCGAATGGAGTTCACCTGGGGTCGATCTCCAAAATGTAGCCCATGCCCCGGCGCGTGTGGATGAGCGGCCGGGCGTTGCCGGGACAGATTTTTCGGCGCAGCGAGCAGATTGCCGAGTCCACCACGTTGCTGATCAGATCGACCGAATCGGAGTAGATGTGCGCCTCGATCTCGCTGCGGGAAATCACCTCGCCCCGGCGCGCGGCCAGGTACTCCAGCAACATAAACTCGCGCGGCGTCAGGTCAACATTCCTGCCGGCCTGTTTGACCGTGCGAGCTACAGTGTCGATTTCAAGGTCACCGATGACCACCAGCGCGTTCTTGCGCGCATAGCGGCGCCGGCAGAGCGCCTGGATGCGCGCCAGCAGCTCCTCAAACGCAAACGGCTTGATCAGATAATCATCCGCACCGAGTCCCAGACCGCGCACGCGGTCTTCAACCGTGTCTTTGGCGGTCAGGATGAGCACCGGGGCATTGTTTTCCTGCTCGCGCAAGCGGCGCAGGACGGTCAGACCATCCAGACCGGGCAGCATCAAGTCGAGGATGATCGTATCGTAGCTGTTCGACTCCGCGAACCAGAGACCTTCGTTCCCGTCGCCGGTGACATCGAGAGCGTAGCCCGCCTTGCGCAGCCCGCGGCCGACAGAATCCTGCAGCCGTTTGGAATCCTCGACGAACAGTAACCTCATACATCCGGCATTATTGCAGAAATCCGTCTCCAGAGGGACCAGCTACCCAGTTTTTCTCCTGCGACTGGATACTCAGTCCTTGATGACTTCACTGTCGACGACTTTGCCATCCAGGGCGACGGTAACCTCCAGCCGTTTGCCGCCCTTTTCAATCACCACCGCGAAAACTGTCTTGCCATCTTCCAAGACCTTTTTCGTTGAGATGATCTTGCCGCCCGTGGCCTGGGCGTTGATGGTCTTGCGCGCCGCTTCCGGAACCTCCGCCAGCGGTATGTCTTCCTCAGAGCCGACTATTTTCCCGTCCGCGGTTACGGAAATCTCGGACTGCTTTCCGCCCTTTTCAATCACCGCTCCGAAAGACGTCTTGCCATTTTCAAAAGCTTTTTCCGTCGAGACAACCTTGCCGCCCGCAGCCCGGGCGTTGATCACCTTGCGAGCCGCTTCGGGAACTTCCGACAGCGGTACTTCCTCCTCGGTGGAGAGCACCTTGCCGTCGGGCGTTATCGAGACCTCAGATTTTCGCCCGCCCTTCTCGATCTCGAATTCATAGGCCATCGTGCCATCGACATCGCCCTTGGTGATCTTTTTGATTTCGGCTTCCGTTGCATACGTCTTGATGGTCTGTTGCACCTTTGGGGGCACTTGAGACATTTTCAGGATCGGTTCTTTTTCTTCCTGTTTTTCTTGCGGCAATGCCCGACCCGCGATCCCCGCCGCGATCACCAAAGCAGCCGTACTAAGGAGGATCTGACGCAAATTCATGGCTTCCCTCTTTCGTTTTGTTTGTTTATTGTTCGCCGTGTCCGCTTTGTGCGTCCATGGCTTGGCCTGCTAATCAACGCTCACATGATGCTCTATCAAACATTACAGGAGCATTACGAAGGGGTCTCTATGTCACCGCCCTTCGAAAAACCGGGGACGCCTCCCTATTTTTGCCGAAGGTGTCGATGAACAGACGCGCGGAGATGCCAGAAATAGAGTGGCGTCCCCGGTTTTTCGGTGACGTTTGCCATCGTCTCGCTGGTTCTGACGGGAGTTGCACTCCTGGCCTGTTACATTCCGGCGCGCCGTGCTTCACGTCTCGATCCCATCGTCGCGGTGCGCTACGAGTAGTTCCGGAGTTGATCCGGACGTGCATTTGGAGAAGCCGATTAGGCTGTCCCAGGTTCCAGGCGCGCCTCCGCGAACACACATAAAATTGGCCGGTAATTCCCTCGGGCAGTTAGATTCCGTGTGGAATGCTATTCCCAGGGAATCTATCGGCCTCGATGAGGGGCTTAAGAAGCTGTACCTCGAGAAGGACTGAGTGTTCCGGCTCGACGCTGAGATTGAAGACTAGTCCGGGCTGAAGAGCGCCCTGGAGAAGGAACACGCCAGCGGCGAGAACATCATCTACGGTAAGGACGTGTCCAAGCCCGTGGACATGGTCGAGTGGATCAGCAGCCTGCAGCCGGAAGCTCCACATCTGTTCAAGCCTTTAGGCGGTGGCGGGGCCACAGGCAATGCGACGGCAGCCAATGGCAAGACGATTCACCTGACACCTGAGGAGGCCAGAGATCCGGCCCGCTGTCGCGCGGCGAAGGAACAAGCCACAAAGATCGGCGGAACGATCACCCGTCACTTACCGTGAAAACGTGCTAAAATGCAATCACTTATGGAGCAAGTGCCAAAATGCTAAGCCAATACATCCAGGCAGCCCTCGAGCAGGCTCACTATGAAATGATAGAAGATGAGGAGCCCTTCTATGCAGAAGTTCCCGGACTCGATGGCGTCTGGGCTACCGGCAAGAGCATGGAAGAATGCCGCAGGAACCTCCAGGACGCAATCGAGGATTGGTTGTTCTTTAGCATCGCCAAAGGATTGCCCATCCCGGCATTGGGCGATGTGACGATTCGTCTGCCGGAGAAGCTTGCAGGATAAGATGGGCAGACTGCTTCCGCTATCCCGCCCTGAACTGATTCGACGCCTTAAGACCCTCTCCTTATGGAGGGAATAACCGGCAAGTGGCGTTTCAAGCAATGTGCGAATTCCCTCCCGGATCTCCCTCTTGATTTGGGGATGAAGCTTCCCGATTCTGCCGGCAGCCTCCATCGTGTAGCGCACCTGGTAACGCTTCACGCTAACTCTCCTTGCGGGGGAAAACGTCTTCCTGCCGCGTCCATTTGCCCTGCGCAGCCTGTTTGAGGGATCGCCGCAAAGAAGCCATGGCCTTGGCATCGCTAAGAATCTCGAGCGTTTCCATCAACTCCTCAAACTGCCGCATGCTCAAAAGCACGGCAGCGGGGATGCCCTCGCGCGTGATTGCGACCACGCCATCACCTTTTCCAAGTCGGCGGACCATGTCCAGAAGCCGGTTCTTGGCCTCCGTGACTGAAACATACGCATCGACGTGCGGCATTGCTTCCTCCTTAAATGACTACTTAAAGAGACATTATGGTGGCTATTGGCTCCGCCCGCAACGAAGACAATAGCGCGGGGCCCCGCGAATCGATCCAACGATTGCGCTTCGGTTCGAGTAATTCATGCTGAGCCCGGCGGTACCAATAGAGAGCCCGGCAATGCATTGATTTGACCGCTCCTCGTCCCGGAAATGCTCCCTTGTGTAATTCACCAATTCCTCCGTCAGGGCCTGGACGCGCACGGGAGCAACTGCGCTGGTCGAAAAGCGGTGCCAAATGAGTCGATGCATCCCGTATAATGCCTGAATAGTGGCGGGCATCGCTGCCTTGTGACTACTGCTGCTCATCAGCCCGTTATCCAAGGGAGGATCTCTCATGCTGGAAACACGAAGGAGTCATTGCGGCCTGTGCCATCCCCGCTGCGGCGTGCTGCTGGAAGTGGAGGATGGGCGAGCCGTTGGCATCAAGGGCGATCCGCAGCATCCTGTCTCCCGCGGACTGTTGTGCGCCCGAGGTCATTTGATGATCGATCACCTGTATCATCCCGACCGGCTCAACTATCCGCTCAAACGAAACGGCAAGCGCGGCGCGGGTGAGTGGAAGCGCATTGCCTGGGACCAAGCGCTGGACGAGGTGGCCGAAAAACTCTCCTCCCTGCGCGACCAATGTGGCCCTGAAACCCTCGCCTTCACGCACGGCACGCACCGAACCTATCACTGGGACGGACGGCGCTTTTACAATCTCTACGGCTCTCCGAACATGTGCGGCGCAAATAACATCTGCATGTGTCCCTCCCAGGCTGTGGAGTTTGCCACGTACGGCGGCATGGCCTGGGGCGATGTGCGCCAGGCGCGATGCCTGGTGGTGTGGGGCCATGCGCCATCGCAATCGGCCCCGACGCTGGAGTTTGGCGCGATTGCTGCGGCAAAGCAGAACGGCGCGCAAATGATTGTCGTCGACCCGCGCCGCATCCGCGAGGCTGAGATGGCCGATCTATGGCTTCAGATCCGCCCCGGGACCGATGTCGCCCTGATGCTTGGCTGGCTGCGGCTCATCATCGAGGAAGAACTTTACGACCGCGACTTCGTGACAAGATGGACGGTGGGCTTTGACGACCTGCGGGCAGCCGTTGCCGAGTATACCCCGGCAAGAGTCGCGGCTATCACCTGGCTAAAGCCGGAACAGGTTGTGGAGTCAGCCCGGCGGTACGCCACCACCAAACCCGCCGTGATCACCTGGGGATTCGGCCTGGACAAACAGGGCGTCAATGCCACACAAGCGGCACGGGCGCGCTGCATCCTCCGCGCTATCACCGGCAACCTGGATGTGCCGGGCGGAGAGATTCTCGGCTGGTCAGACCCGGTCGGGAAAATCCTTGGCGATACCGAGATGGAGTTGAATGAAACCCTGTCTCGTGAGCAGCGTGCGAAGCAGCTCGGGGCAAGTGAATATCCGTTCTTCGGCTTCCCAGGATATGAACGGAACGTCGAAGCGAACCGCCGTCTCCCCTCCCACTACATGCACCCGCCGCACGCTGACATGACCTGCGTGGCCCACGAGCGCGCGGTGTTCGACGCCGTTCTCACGGAAAAGCCCTATCCCGTCAAGGCGATGATCTCTTTAGCCAGCAATCCCCTGCTGACGCTGCCTAATGTGCGCCGGACCTACGAAGCACTAAAGGCACTCGAGCTCTACGTGGTCGTGGATTATTACATGACCCCCTCCGCAGCGCTGGCCGACTACGTCTTCCCGGCAGCGTCCACCGTCGAACGGTCGGAGCTATGGCTGTCTCCAGGTTTCTGCGTCGCCTGCCCGAAAGGGATCGGTCCCCTTTTCGAGCGGCGCGATGATTACCAGTTCTGGCGCGGCCTGGCGCTGCGCATGGGGCAGGAAGAGCATTGGCCCTGGGAAACCGTCGAGGAGGTGTGGAACTACAGGCTGGCCCCTGTTGGACTTACCTTCGATCAACTCCTCGCCCAAAACGGCCTCTTCGGGCGAAGGAATTACCGGTGGTATGAACAGTTCGGCTTCGGCACCCCTTCAGGCAAGGTGGAGCTTCGCTCATCCATATTCGAGGAACTGGGTGACGAGCCGCTGCCGGTCTACCGCGAAATGCCGCACAGCCCTGTAGGCGATCCCGGCCTCGCGCGCGAATATCCTCTCGTGCTCATCACCGGCAGCCGGTTCATGCCGATGTACCATTCCGAGCAGCGACAGATCCAGGCGGCGCGCAAAAGAATGCCGGATCCGCAAGTGACACTGCACCCGGACACGGCGGCATCCCTGGGTCTAAAGGAAGGCGAGTGGGCAAGGGTGGTCACACCTCAGGGGAGCATCCGCCAGCGCACCCATTTGTCGGAATCCATCCATCCGCGCATGGTGGACGCACAGCACGGCTGGTGGTTCCCCGAAAGGTCCGGCAGCGAACCGGAGCTGTTCGGAGTCATGGAGGCCAACGCGAATATCCTCTGCCCGGATGATGCGGCATTCTGCAGCCCGGAAATCGGCAGTTGGCCGCATACAGCCCTTCTGTGCCGGGTGGAGCGCGACGCCGGGACAGCAGATCTTTTTCGAGTCTCATTGCCGCAGGCGGTGGTTTAATCAAGCGAGTTACTGGAGCACTTTCGCCGATTTGAGGACGACAGGTTGCAAGGGAACATTCTCAAATGCTGTTCCCAAGACGTTCTTGGTGCCGGTTTTCACGGCGGCGATTTTATCGACCACATCCATGCCCTCGATCACCTTGGCAAAGACGGCATATCCCCAGCCCCCTGGCGTGTTCTCCGGATCCAGGTTCGAGTTGTCGCTTAGGTTGATGAAGAATTGGGAGGTAGCGCTGTCCGGGTCGGTATAGCGCGCCATTGACAGCGTCCCGCGCAGATTCTTGAGCCCGTTCTTGGATTCATTTTTGATCGGCAGCTTTATCGGCTTCGGGGCCATGTTCTCCAGGTAGCCTCCTCCCTGGACCACGAAACGTGGCATCACGCGGTGGAAGATGGTGCCGTTATAGAAGCCAGAGGTCACATAGTCGAGAAAATTCTTGGCTGTGACAGGGGCCTTGTCGGTAAGCACTTCGATCTTGATTGTCCCCATCGTCGTTTCCATAACCACGGTCGGGTGCTTGGCGCTTGCAGCCGCCTTTTGGCCCTTCTTGGTTTGTCCCGACGCGAAGACAGTCAGGGATAATGCGAATAGGATTGCGACTGTCTGAATCCACAGGTTTCTTCTAGTCATGTTTGCGCCTCCATAGTTCAATCTGGCGGCCCATTCTATCCGGCCTCGAGTCTAAAGAAAATAACAGATGTTGCCGGTTCAGATGACCTGGCTATTGCGCGACCCGGTATTTTTCAGACCGGACAGGCTCCGCGGAATAGCAGTGATATACTAGCGCCGTCTTCTTGAACATAGCTCGCTTCGCTCGCAAACTCAGGGGCCGAGGGCCAAAGGGGTCCAGGGACAAAGGGAAGGAAATCTTCCGGCCCTCTGCCCCTTTGGTCCTTGGCCCCTTGAAACAACTCGAAAAAACGTGACGCGAACTCATTTGGTTTCAATTCGTTGTGTAATTTCCGAGACGTAGATTTACGTCATCAACTCGGCATTCCGGATCGCAATGCCCCCGAAGTCCGCAGGGGCCCGGCCAGGCAATTTGCGATTCATGTCAGGAGGAGGCTTTGTGAAGATTGCGAACCGTAGCATCGGACTTCTTCTGTTGTTGATCTGTGCTTCCGCCTCTATAGCGATCCCAGGTGAGCCGGCAGAGCATGGTTGCGGTCTCCTTACGCGCGATCCCGGGCAGACGGCTGCGGGCGGCGCGGTTGCTGCTGCGGGCGTTTATGATGTGAGAGCCTATGGCGCCGCGGGCGACGGCAAAACACTCGATACCACAGCCGTCAACAAGGCGATTGATGTGGCTGCCGCGGCAGGGGGCGGCACCGTGCGCTTCACTGCCGGAACCTATCTGTGCCACTCGATTCACCTGAAAAGCAACATTGCGTTGTATCTCGATCAGGGCGCGACCATCCTTGCCGCCGACGCGCCGCCGGAAGGCAGCGGTGGCGGGTACGACCCGGCCGAGCTGAATCAGTGGGACAAGTACCAGGACTTCGGTCACAGCCACTGGCACAACAGCCTGATCTGGGGCGAGGGCATCGAGAACGTCTCCATCCTTGGTCCGGGCTTGATCTACGGCCGGGGGCTGATCACCGGGGACAACCCACGCGCGGGTGTGGGCGACAAGATGATTGCGCTCAAGCTCTGCCGCAATGTCATCATCCGCGACATCTCCATTCTGCGTGGCGGCCACTTCGGCATCCTGGCTACCGGAGTCGATAACCTCACGATCGATAACCTCAAGATCGACACCAACCGCGACGGGTTCAATGTCGACTGCTGCCGCAATGTGCGGATATCCAATTGCAGCGTCAATTCGCCGGCCGACGACGGCATCTGCCTGAAGAGTTCATACGCGCTCGGCTTCGCTCGCGCGACGGAAAACGTAACCATCACCAACTGCCAGCTCAGCGGCTATGATGTGGGCAGTTTCCTGGACGGCACTTTCCGCCGCGGCGAGAAGGGGTCCCACACCGGCCGCATCAAGTTCGGCACCGAGTCCAACGGCGGCTTCAAAAACATCACGATCACCAACTGCATCTTCGATTACTGCTGCGGGCTCGCGCTCGAAACGGTCGATGGCGGACTGCTCGAAGACGTCTCGATTACCAACATCACAATGCGCGATATCGTAAACGCTCCGATTTTTCTGCGGCTGGGCAGCCGCATGCGCGGCCCTGAAGGCACGCCGGTGGGCGCGCTGCGGCGCGTGATCATCAGCAACATCGTCGTCTACAACGCCGATCCGCGCTACGGATCGATCATCAGCGGGATCCCGGGCCATGCGATCGAGGACGTGAAGCTGAGCAACATCCGGATCTTTTCCAGGGGCGGCGGCACAAAGGAGCAGGCCGCGCTCGAACCGCCCGAGAACGAAAGGAACTATCCTGAGCCATCGATGTTTGGCCAGATCCCGGCGTACGGCTTTTTCATCCGCCACGCAGAGGGGATCGAGCTGAGTAACGTTGAGATTAGCTACCTGAAGGAAGACCTGCGGCCGGCGCTGATGCTCAGCGATGTCAGAGGCGCGGATTTCTTCTACGTCAAAGCCGGGCATGCTCCAGACGTGCCGACCTTTGTGCTGAAGAGCGTCGAAAACTTCAGCACCCACCAGTGTGGGCTACTGCCTGACATGCGACTCGAGCGGGTGGACCAGAAGAAGTTTTGACAGCGTAGACGTACGTAGTCGACTCTCGAAGAGCATCTCATCGACAACGCGCACCGCTGAATAATGGGACGACCCTGTTTTGCAGAGTTAAACCTAGCGAGGGCGTCCCCAATTTCCAACCCATCAAAGGAGGATAGGCCATGAATCTCAAGAATATCATGCGTGGCTTCATTGTCTATTTCGTGCTCGTTTTAGTCGTCAGTGCGATCGTCAGCTACTTGTATAGCCTTGTTGTGCATGGTCAGGGCGTCACAGATTGGGGGTCTTCTTTCCGACTTGCGTTTATCTTCGGAGTCGCCCTGCCCATCGTCGGTGAATTCGAACGCAAGAAAGGAATTCGGTGACAGTATCTCATCCCGCGCAGCGGGACCCAAGCGCATGAAAAAGCGCACGGGCTTTAGCCCGTGCCCACTCGAGATCTCTGAGAGTAACGTATAGTGGGGACGGGCTTTAGCCCGTCCATCCAGTCAGCCGCTCCGTCTATTTTCAAAGCAGGCACCGAATTGCACGGTCGGAACCAATGCCGTTAACTTAAGAGAAACACCCGGCCCTTCCCATCTCGGAGCAATTCCGGCTGTGGAGATTCGGGAAGTGCCGATTGGAATTTTGATTTTCTCCCGCGACCCAGTTTTTCTAATCCACGA
>Ga0315279_10000589_pt1 | contig 70718 bp, 53 predicted proteins | sample YL17G06_20_MG_FD_203694 | JGI IMG/M metagenome (GOLD analysis project Ga0315279, IMG submission 203694) | Sediment microbial communities from Yellowstone Lake, YNP, Wyoming, USA - YL17G06_20 | ecosystem: Environmental > Aquatic > Freshwater > Lake > Sediment | place: USA: Wyoming | collected...
ACCCTCATGATCTCCTTATCAGAGATCTGCAGTTTACGCATGCTCGTGCCCCCCTGCCCACAATATGGCAGGAGATGCCGATGAATGCAAGATAATTATGCGGCATTACTTATGTCGCTACGTATAGGACGATGAAGACTTCAGTCGATGTCTGCAGATCGAGAGTGCCGGCGTAGCGCTCGCGGCCCGCAGGCTGCAAGAGAACCTGATATACATCGCCGGCGAGGCCGCGAATCTCGAAATGTCCGTCTGTGGTCGTAAAGGAGTAGGATTTTTCATTTCTGGCAGAGGTTGACTGAAAAGTCAGGGTGAATCTGTCGACTGCCGCCCCCTGAACGTTGCTCACGGTGCCGCGCAAGGAAAGCCCTGCATCGAGGATGAGCGTCTGGGGCTGACCGGACGGTCTCAGGCTTGTAACGAGAGACAGGTAGTCGCGGTGAGTCACAATGGTTCGGTACTGGCTGTCGGGCACCCCTGAGATCTGGAATCGCCCTTCGCTATCTGTGCTGGTCACTCCCGAGGTGCGAGCCCGCTGCACCTGGTCTGTCATGTATATTCGCTTGGCGATGGGATCCATGCCGTCGGGCACGGAAGGGCCAGTCCACTGCATCCCCTCTGTAACATACATCACTTGAGCCTGGAGCACGGGCTCGCCCTTCTGATTCACTACAATTCCTCGGATCTGGGAGCCCGACTCAAGGCTGAAATCCAGCCGCGCCTCTTTGTTCGCGGAGATCGTGACCGCCCCGGTGCGCGGCTGAGAGTATCCGTCGGCGAAGCACCTGACGGCGTAGTATCCTTCACGCATCGTGGGGAATCGGTACCAGCCCCGCGCATCAGTCTGAATCTGCGACAACGCCCGGTTGTTTCTCGGATCGGTAAGAGAAATCCATGCTCCGGCCACCGGCTTGCGTGCCGAGTCCGTCACCATCCCCGAAAGGGATCCGGTAGGCTGCACGGGCTTCATGCGGATGATCACTTCACTCTCGGCCGGAATTGCGACATTCATCGTTCCCAGCGCATCGAACCCGGGATGAAAGGTTTCGACCCAATACCTTCCGCTTTGCGGGATATCAGTGATCTTGAAAGCGCCTTGTTGGTCTGTTGTTGCAGCAAGGACCAAGGGAGACGGCGCGTTCGCACGCCTCAGCTGCACCAGCGCATCAGCGACTCCGGTTGTGAGGTTGTCTACCACGCGGCCGCGTAGTGGCAGGGCCGGTGTGAGCAGGATCTCCATTTCGAAGTATGGACGAGTGATGACGAGTGAATCGTTCTGGTATGGCCTGAAACCCTCAGCCTCCACTTTCACTCCATAGCGGATTGCCGCAGCTGCTTCCGCTTGAAAGGTTCCGTCTGTGCCGGTGGTCTTTTCCAGGATGGTTGGCGGAGATGAGTAGACGTAGAGGGAGACCTTGGCGCCTTCGATCGGCTCGCGGTGATCCTCGTTTCGCACAACGCCCTTGAGGGCGACAGCGGTGTACCAGGCATCGGGTGTGGCATTGGCAAGCGCGTGCTGTTGCTCTGGCGAAGTGCCCGAGGACGGAGACACGCCGGCGTTGGACCGCTTCTCCGCAATGGGCTTTCCGGCGGTTTGCTCCGGTTGCAGGTCGGTGCTGCTCTGTGGGTGAGACTTGCCGCCGCTTCTGACAAGACTATGACGGACGGAAACAAGCGTCAGGACTGCCAGAATCAGAAAGGCCAGAAGCCAGAGCCAGCGAGCTGGCCTGCGACTCGTGTCCAAAGTTGGCACCGTATCAAATCTCCCCACACAGTATAAACCGCAAGGATGCCAAGACTCAAAAAGTCTTAGAAAACCGGAACGGTCAATGCCTTTGGAAACTATCAATGCGGCAGGCTGGTTGGCACCAACGCGAGCTGGCTGCGAGATGCGCAGACAACGTTCCGCTGCGGGAATCCAAGGTCCCGGACTCGATCACAAAACGGCAGGTTGGGTTGCTATTTGTGACGTACTGCAATAGATTGGACCGTCTCTTTTGGGCCTGATCAGCATGCAGAATTGGGAACGAACCTGATGAGAAGAACGGAGCGGTGCTGCTACCTTGTCGCATTGCTTCTTCTCCCGCTTGTTTTCTTCTGGCCCAACATACGCTCGGGCGGCGTGATGCTGCCGCTCGACATCCTCCACCATCTGGAACCATTCTCAAACGCAGTCCCGCCGCCGTTGGAAAAGGTGCACAATCCCCATATATCCGATCTGGTGACTATCTATTACCCGTGCGTTGAGCTATTTTGCTCGACCGGCAGCTTCGTGCCGCTATGGAATCCATACTCCTTTTGCGGCTCACCGGTTTTGGCAAATGCTCAGAACGGCGTTCTCTTTCCTCTATCGTGGTTGTTCCGAGTTATTCCTGTTGGCCCGGCGTACCTGATCGTTGCACTCGCCAAAATGTGGTTCTGCGGTCTTTTTGCTTTCTTGTTCTACCGCAAAGTCGGCTTCCATTCATTGTCTGCGCTGTTGGGTTCGATAGGTTTCATGTTCTGCGGCCACATGATCGTGTGGTTCGGTTATCCCACTTCTTTTCCGCTGACTGCGTGGCCATTCCTCTTTTGGGCCCTCGAACATCTCCTGGGCGACGCCGGATGGCGCAATCTGGCTTGGGTTTCAATCGGTTTCGGTCTTGTGTTTATTGGAGGCCAGCCTCAAACCGGATTTTTGATCAGTGTAGCGGCTGTTCTCTATACGGCTGTTCGCTCTGCGAGGCCAGGAAAAAGCTCTTTCCGGCTATGGTTTTGTTTTGCCATTTCTGGGGTGCTGGGCTTATGTCTTGCGGCTCCGCAGACCCTTCCTTTTCTCGAATATCTTAGGCGGAGCGCTGCGTCAGTCGTGCGCGGCATTTACGGTAATTACGGCTGGAAACACTACCCCTGGTTTACCTTGATTTCCTGGATTATGCCGCGCTTCTTTGGTGACGTGAGAGCGGGAAATTTCTGGGGCTTCTCGAGCTTTCTTGGCGAGGCGGTTTACATCGGCTCGATACCCCTTGTCTTTGCCTGCCTGAGCCTCTTCGACGTGAAGAAGTGGAACAACCACCTCAGGGCCACGCTTGCTGTCTTCCTATTCGGTTGCCTGGGTCTGTACATAAAACCGCTTGCCCGTCTTTTCCTGGCAGTGCCGCTCCTTTCCAGCATTGATAACAACAAGCTCATGGCACTAGTGGCCTTTGGATTGATCTCCTTTTCAGTTTTTGGCTTCGACCTCCTATTGGCGGAAACAGCTGACTTTCGGAAACTATTTATCCGCTGGTTCTGGACTGCCGTTGCCTGGATGGCTTTCGTTGCCTTGGGTTTTGCTTACTTCGCAAACGCGATACAGGATCTGGATCTGCAGGTTTTCGAAACCCGCGAAGCTTGCTGGCTGGTCGCACTGCTGACGGTTGGCGGCGTGGTTTTTTGGCTTTTAAAGAGCGGGCGGCTCAGTGCCCGAGCGGCTGCGAGCTTGATTTTGCTGGCGACTGTCGGTGACCTGTTTCGAGTGTGGATGTACTACTATCCGTCGTACCCCGGGACTTACCTGTTACCCGCCTCTGATGCGCTTACGTATCTACAAAAGAACGCCGGCAACAATAGGATCATCGGACTCGGCGACATTCTCCCACCGGAAACTTCCGTGCTCTACCGATTGCAGGACATGCGCGGGTACGACGGACTGACGCCATACACACACTTTCGCGTGCTGGAGAAGATTGACGCAAATGTGCACGATCTTTGGCACAAGTTGCAGCGGTCGCGGCCGGCTTCAGGGAAATGGACATTCTCGACCTTGTTCTACCGATCTCTGGAAGGCTACCTCAACAGCAGCGATCCGCAACTCATCGCCGCGCTGAGCCGGGTCGATTATTGGAGTAATGGCATTTCCAGCCTTCAACGACCATCCCTGCTTTCGATTCTTGGAGTGCGTTTCGTTCTGAGCCCGAAAGGAATCGCGATTCCCTCGGAGGCAAACCTCCATCTTGTGTATTCATCGGACGCCGACGTGTGGGAAAATGAGAAGGTCTTGCCGCGCGCCTTCATCGTCACAAAGCCTGTGCTTGCGGAGAGCGACGAAGTGGCGCTCGATATAATTTCTGCCAAGGATTTCCCCTTCGAGAGCACTGCGGTTGTCACCATCGGTCGGGACGCCACCGCATACAGCGCGAGTGAAGATCATGGACCTGGAACCTTGGTTCCGGCGGAGATCCAACGGTATGACGCAGAAAATGTCGAGATCCGGGCAAGCTCGGCGGGAGGGGGATGGCTCATTCTGAGCGATCTTTTCTACCCTGGTTGGAAGGCGACGTGTGACGATACACCGGTCAGTATTTTTTCGGGAAACTATTTATTCCGCGCCGTTCGCATCCCTCCGGGTTCCCACCTGATCAGATTCGCATACAACCCTCTGTCTTTTCGTCTGGGGTTGCTTCTGGTGCTGCTGGCCGCCGCGGCGGTACTGTCTCTCATACTCGGGGATCGTGCAGCCAAGTTACATTGAGTCGCGCCTGCAGCCTCCCTAGCCTCGCATCGACACGATTCGCGTCAATCTGTGTCCATCCGCGGCTTCATTTTCAACGGTGCTACCTCGGCGTCGCTTCGGGGAGGCCTCCGTCAACAGGTATGGTCGCGCCTGTTGAAGGCGTCTGGCGCGTGGCAAAGAACAGGACGGCGTTGGCCACGTGCCTGGCGGTGATGCGGGCCTTGAGAATGTTGCGGCTGCGGTAATGCTCTTCGAGTTCTTCCGGCTTGAGGCCCTTCGAGCGCATTCGGTCCGGGCCCACTTCGGCCCATAAGCCGGATTTGCGCGTGCCGCTGGAGAAGACTGCGTCGGGCGCCACCATGTTGACCCGCACGTCGATGGCGCCGAACTCGAGGCTGGCGATACGCGCGAGCTGATGGGCCGCGCATTTCGTGGCGCTGTAAGCGCCGAACCGGGCTCCCGGCGCAAAGACGTTTTTCGTCGAGATCAGAACGATGTCGCCCCCCGTACCCTGGGCGCGGAAGTGCCGCCCGGCAGCACTCAGAAGCAGGAGTGTTCCTTCGGTGTTGACGCGCGCCAGCCTCCGGAACGCCTCCAGATCCAGCTCCTCGAGCGAGGAGACCAGCGCCACGCCCGCGTTGATCACTACCAGGTCCACGCCGCCCCAGGCGAGGCTGATTGCGTCGAACGCCTGGGCCACCGAGTCTGGATCGGTCACGTCGAGCGGCACTCCGATGACGCGGGGGCCAAAGTCGGCGGCGAGCTCATTGGTCAGGGAGGCCAGGTTGTCGCCTGCGAGGTCGGTGGCTGCCACATGACAGCCCTGCTCGAGAAGCACCCGGCAGATGCCGGATCCGATCGCGCCTGCCGCGCCCGTAATCAGCGCTACGTGGCGGGCCAAGGGAAGCTCTCTGTCCGTTCCGAGCTTTGCGTGCTGGAGAGCGCGATATTCCATGTCGAAGAGGGCGCTCTCCGGGATTCCGAGATAGGTTCCCATCGCCGCGATCTGCGCCTTGACAGCCAGAGTATGTGCGGTGATATCCCGCACGATGCTCGCGGCGCCGACATCCTTGCCGGAGCAGAAGGCTCCCACGCCGGGAATGAGGATCACACGGGGGAGGGAATCCGTCCGCATTACTCCTTTAGGCATGCGGTGGCGGTGGCGCTCGAGGTAAGCGTCATACGCTGCCGAGTAGTCGCGGATTGCCGACGCAACCTGCTCCCTTGACTTTGCCGCATCCCTGTACTCGGGATGGTCGACCCACAGCGGCAGCGCTTTGGTTCGGATCAAGTGATCCACGGTGAGCGACGGAGTAAGAGCGAGCTCCTTGCCACGGTCCGCATCGACGAAGTCGAGCACCTGGCGCGTGATCAAAGGCTGGAGAATCGTGCGAGCGTGAGGCCGGTTCGGATCGCCAGTGGGCAGGGCAAGAAGTCCTCGAACCATGGGAGCCATCTCGATGTATCGCTTTTCGGCGGTCTCAAGAGCTGTAGGGACCTGAACGATGAGCGGACGGCGCATGCGCCGGGCGATGTAATCCTCCGCGTTCGTTACGATGGAAACGGTCGTCTCATAGGACTCACGCGCGGCGTTGCCCCAGGTCAATAACCCATGCTGCATCCACACCATGGCTTTGCTGCCTGGTTTTTCTTCAAAGGCGGCTGCTGCTGCCTGGGCGAGCTTGAAGCCCGGCGTGACGAAATCGAGGATCAGCACGTCGGGGCCGAGCGCCTCGCGTGCCAGTTTCTTCCCCTCCGGCTGGTTTGTGAGGGCGAGAATGGCGTCGGCGTGTGTGTGATCGATGAACTTCTTGGGGATGAAGGCGTGAACCAATGTCTCGATGGAAGGAGCGGATGATCGGAAATCGAAAAGGTGGGTGCGGAACTCGTTGAGCATGTCCTCGTCGGAGAGTTCCTGCAGCCTGCGCAATTTCTTCAGGTATTCGAGGTCTAGTGCAGTGTAGCCGTCGGGCTCCATGGCGGCCATGTTGAACCCCGAAGCCTTCACGAAAATGATCGGCAGGGTTTCGCCCAATATATTAGTGAGCGATGTTTTTACCGAAGAGTTTCCGCCGCCATGGAGGACCAGTCGTTCCTCGGCTCCAATCAGCACCCCTAAATAGGTGCGGAGCGCAAGATCCTCCCCCCACCGAGCCCCATAGCGCTCAATGTATTCGGCCACCTTTGTATCCGACCATCTACTTTCCATCGGTGCTCTCGATCGCAACAAACAGCTCTTACCGGCGCTTCCATGCACCGCAGCGCATCACGAACTGTTCCTTCACTGTTTCTCACGTTCAGCGAGAACGTCCGTTTCGGTCCGTTCGTGCTGCGTGACTCAATTGCGCAGTCGCCACTATCCCGCGACTGAGCCCTGCCGCTTCTTCTCCTCCCTTAGTGTCTGATAAAGGTCGTACGCCTGCTCCGGCTTCATGAGCTCGTGGACCACCTGGCGCACCGCCTGGATCATCGCCGCCGGCGCATCCGACTGGAAGATGTTGCGCCCCATGTCGACCCCTGCCGCTCCCGCGCCGATTGCGTCGCAAGCCATTTTCAGCGCCTCCAGCTCCGGCAGTTTCTTTCCACCCGCCATGACGATCGGAACAGGGCAGGAAGCCGTGACGGTCTCAAAGCCCTCGGCGACGTAGTACGTCTTCACGAAATGAGCTCCGAGCTCGGCGCAGATCCGGCAGGCGAGGCGCAGGTAGCGGGCGTCCCGGGTCAGTTCTTTGCCGACCGCCGTGACTGCCAGGACCGCAAGACCGTGACGATTTCCGAGATCCACCATCCGGGTCAGGTTGTGCACCGTTTGCGTCTCGTATTCCCCGCCGATATATACTTGCACGGCCACTGCCGAGACGTTGAGTCTGATGGCATCCTCGATATCCACCGCGATCTCTTCGTTCGAGAGTTCCTTGAGGATGCTGGGGCCGCCGGTGGCCCTCAGCACGATGCCGTTGGTATAGGAGGGAGGAATGGTCGAGCGCAGCATGCCGCGCGTGAGCATGAGGGCATCGGTGTAATGGAGTAGAGGGACGATGTTGACGTCCACACGTTCCAAACCGGTGGTAGGGCCCTGGAAGTAGCCGTGGTCGATGGCAAGCATGACGGTTCGGCCCGACGCTGGGTTGAAAATGCGCGCCAGGCGGTTTTGCATGCCCCAGTCGAGCGCGTTCGAGCCTTTGAGAAAAAATGCCTGGTTCCGGGCAGGTATGTCCAGATGAAAGTCCTTGTTGGCGGCAGCGCCGTCGATGTCAGCCATGGTTTCTTCCCTTTCCAATATCGCTGCGAATCACGAATATACGGTGAACCGGCGAGCTTGTGCCGGCTGACTCAAAGATAGATTCTTCCAGGCGTTGTTTCAATTGTTTTCGTCGGATCCAAACAAGCACGAACCTGCGAGCCGGGCACGGGAGAGGCGAAGATCTCGAGGCGATATCTTCGAGGTCTGCGCGGCATGAGCGCGCGGCGCGGCTCGGACTTCAGCTCAGCCCCCGAGGAACTGCTCGCGTTCCCCTTCCAGTATGCTGACGTGCTCCTCCTCTTCGGCCGCGAGTTCTCGGTAGATCTCTTTTTGCGGTCCGGGCTTCAGGGAGTCGGCTCGTGCCTGGAAATGATCGCGCGTCCGGCGTTCCATGGCGATCGCATGATCATATACTGCGAGTACGTGCTTTTCGGCATCGCTGAAATCGATCCCCTGGAAGATCCATTGGGACAACAACTGCTCGACGCGCTCAGGCGGATGTCTCATGCCAGCGTCGAAGTGCAGATGGTACTTTTCCTCGAGCTCGTCCAGGTGATCTTCCTCCTTGTGGTACAACTCTTTCAGGATGGCACGCAGCTGGCTGCTGGAGGTGCGTCGCATGGCGAGCCGATAGAACTGATACATATCGACCTCGTACTGAACCGCTTCGCGCACGATCGCCACCTGGTCCGGACGAGCACCGCCGTATCCCTCGACCACCTCGTTTTCACCGCCGCACAGAAAACATCGGCCGTACGGGACGACAAAACCGGTCGAAAGCTTGCCGCAGGCCTTGCATTTCCAGGTATACTTCACCTCGGCGCAGCAGACGCTGTCGTCTTCAATGACTTGGTGACACTTCGGGCACGTGGAAGCCATCGCATCTCCTCCAGGAGTCACTCCTGCTGCAGTTCGTATTGCACGGACACCGCCGCGGCGGCATGCGGTTGCAGGCCCATATATTGAAGCATGCCCCGGGCAGCGCGCCGTCCGGCGCCCATGGCCAGAATCACCGTGGCTGCGCCGGTGACGATGTCGCCGCCGGCGAATAGCCCCGGCACCGAGGTCATGCCGGTGGCTTCGTCGACTTCAATGTAGCCCCAGCGGTTCACCTTGAGGCCTGGGGTGCTCTGCGCGATGATGGGATTCGCAGTAGTACCGAGCGCACAGACCACCATGTCGACGTCGAGGATATAGTCACTGCCCGGCTTGGGCACGGGGCGGCGGCGGCCCGACTCGTCCGGCTCGCCCAGCTCCATTTCGACCACCTCCATGCCGGTTGCCCAGCCTGCTTCATTGCCGAGGATGCGCACCGGATTGGTGAGCCACTTGCAGATCACTCCTTCTTCAATGGCGTGATGCAGTTCTTCGGCCCGGGCGGGTGATTCTTTGATGCTGCGCCGGTAGACCAGGTAGACTTTCTCGGCCCCCATGCGCAGCGAAACGCGCAGCGCATCCATGGCCGTGTTGCCCGCGCCGATGACCGCCACGCGCTTGCCCATTCCCACGGGCGTATCGTAGAGCGGCTGCCGGAATCCCTGCATGAGGTTGATGCGCGTCAGGAGTTCGTTGGCCGAGACGACGCCGTTATACGATTCGCCCGGAATGCCCATGAATTTGGGGCTGCCCGCGCCGGTGCCGACGAAGACCGCGTCGAATCCCATCTCACTTAAGAGCTGAGGGATCGTGAAGACCTTGCCGATGATGCAATCGAGTTCAAACTTCACCCCCAGTCTGGCGAGGGCCTCAATCTCAACGTCGATGGTGTCGTTGGGAAGGCGAAACTCCGGAATGCCATACTTGAGCACGCCTCCGGCTACATGCAGCGCTTCATAAACCGTGACGTCGACGCCGACTTTGATCAGATCACCGGCGCAAGCAAGGCCGGCCGGGCCGGAGCCGACGATGGCTGCCCTCTTGCCCGTGGGCTTCACCTGCGGCGGCTGGTCCCAACCGCGTCCCACGGCGAAGTCAGCCACGAAACGTTCGAGGCGGCCGATGGCCACAGGTTCGAGCTTGTTGCCGACAACACAAGCTGCTTCGCACTGAACCTCCTGGGGACAGACGCGGCCGCAAACCGCCGGCAGCGTGTTTGCGTCTTTAAGGATCCGGTACGACTGGCGGATGTCTTTGCGTGCCAGGGCGGCAATGAAACCCGGAATGTCGATCGTCACCGGACAGCCTGGGACGCATCTGGGCTTCTTGCACTGGAGGCAGCGATCTGCCTCGACGAGCGCCATGTCCAGCGAATACCCGTTGGCGACTTCATCGAAATTGTTCACGCGCTCCGCCGCGGATTGCTCGGGCATGGGAGTGCGCTTAGGTGCGATGGTGCGAATGCTCTTGACCACGCGCGGAGCATCGGGTCCGGGACATGGCTCAGGTGTCGGAAGTGCAGGCATATCCTGGGGAAGGACGCGCCGGCGTGCCGGCACGATCGCAGGATTCGGTCCGCCTTGCCCAAGGCTGGCGAGCTTCTCAGCCTCGGCGCGATAGCGCCTCAGGCACTCTTGCTCCTCGCATTCGAAGCGCTTCTGGCGCAGCATCAGCTCGTCAAAGTTGACCGCGTGCCCGTCGAAGTCGGGCCCATCGACACAGGCGAACCTGATCTTGCCGCCCACCGTGACGCGGCACGAACCGCACATGCCCGTGCCGTCAACCATGATCGAGTTCAGGCTGACCATGGTTCGGATGCCATAGGGGCGCGTGAGTCCGGCACAGGCTTTCATCATCAACAACGGGCCGATGGCAATGACCTCCTCAATATCCTTGTGCTCTTTGAGGATCTGGTCGAGCACGACGGTGACAAAGCCCTTGGTGCCGAACGAGCCGTCGTCGGTTGCCACGCGGAATTCGTCCGAAAAGCGGGCGAAACGGTCCTCCCAGAACATGAGGTCCTTGCTGCGGAAGCCGATGGCGGAAATCGTGTAGGAGCCGAGCTCCCTAAGCCGCCGCAATTGTGGGAAGACAGGCGCAACGCCGAGACCTCCTCCCACGAGCACAGCCTTCTTGCGTTTCTCCAGGTGCGACGCCACGCCTAGAGGGCCAATGAAATCAAGGATCGACGCCCCTTCCGGCAGGGACATCATCTGGAACGTGGTTTTGCCGACCGCCTGGACGACTACCGTGACCGTGCCACGCTCGCGGTCGTAGTCCGCGACGGTCAGAGGAATGCGTTCCCCGGTTTCGTCGATCCGCACCATGACAAAGTGCCCCGGCTGGCATGCATGCGCGACGTCTGGCGCCAATACTTCCCACAGGAATGTGACTGGGCCAAACTGCTCTCGCTTTATGATCCGGTACATATGTGTGCTTCCCTTTTAAAGAATGAATCAAAAAAGCTGCAAAGTATAGCAGACCTTCGCCCCAAAAGGGGCACTTCCTGACGGGTGAAAAAAGGTGCCTATCACCAATTTCGCAATTGTGCAGTATACTTTTTGCCTGCGTTAGGTGTGCGGCTGCTTGCCGAAATGCCGTGCACGGCATGTCGGCTGCTTTATCGTTCAGGAGGACGAAGAACGGAATGAAACTGCGATCCGGTGAACTGTGGGCTCTCGCGTTTACTCTGGTGGCCATTGCGGCAATCTATCAGACCGTGACAGGACCGACGTACCCCGTGCGAGGGAAGACCAAGATCGAGGCCAACGAGATCCAATTCAGCCTGCCTCGCAGCCATGGCGGCGCGGGGGACGCCGAGGTCCGACTGCCGGCGCCGGATGCCAGAATCGGCGGGATCATAGAGACGCGCAGGTTTCCCAGCAACGACCCCTGGGAACGTCACGACCTGGAGCGCCAGGGGGACGATCTGGTTGGTCGCATTGCCCATCAACCGCCCGCGGGGAAGGTGATGTATCGAATCTACCTTTACGGTGGTGCCAGTCCGAATTGGCTGACACCTGAGCCGGTGACCATCCGTTTCAAGGGCGACGTTCCTGCAGCAATCCTGATTCCGCACATTGTCCTCATGTTCCTCGCCATGCTGTTCTCCACCCGTGCCGGATTGGAGGCACTGCTGAAGCGACCTCAGGTTCTCAGGCTGTCTCTCTGGACGGTCATATCATTGGCATTGGGCGGGCTGGTTCTGGGCCCCGTGGTCCAGAAGCTCGCTTTCGGCGCGTATTGGACTGGTTGGCCGCTGGGCCGGGACGTGACCGACAGCAAGACGGTTGCAGCCTTCGCGTTCTGGGTACTGGCCCTCTGGCGCTTGCGCAAGCGGCCGAACGCGAATGTGTGGGCGGTTGTCGCTTCTGCGGTTCTCTTGCTGGTCTACACGATTCCGCACAGCGTTTTAGGTTCGCAGTTGGATTACACCCAAATGCCGCCGCCGAATATGTGACTCGAATCACCTTCATCAGAGTAAACCAGCGCGGCTGAAATGCCGATAGGGAAGCCGTGAGCGCAAAAATAGAACGATGTGACGAGCGCAACCTGTGCGCCGAACTGATCAAGATCGTCTGGACGGACGAGTCGGGCAGCAAGCAAAAAGAGCTGGCTCTGCTGGAAGACATTTCGCCCAGCGGCGCTTGCCTCCAGGTCGAGCACCCGATACCCGTTCATACACCCATCTCGATTCTCTATCCTGACGGCCGCTACCATGGCCGGATTCGATATTGTGTTTTTGAGAACACGGGCTACTTCCTGGGTGTCAAGTTTGACCCGGGGTATCAGTGGTCCAAGTATGAGTACACGCCCTCTCACCTACTCGAAATCGAGTCGTTTCGAAGAAAAATCCGCACCAGCCGGGGCCGACAATTGAGACCCGCAAAGGTGTGAAGACCTCGAAGAAGTGGTTTCCAGCTTTTCAGAATCCTTCTCCTTAGAAACGCGAATTTTGTTCACGTATTTTGCTGATAGGAGCCACAGTTGCGCCTGATTGCGATGCTTGGAAATATGATGATCCCTGACTTCCGGCTCCTGACTCCTGGCTTCACAAATCCCGAAGGGATTTCAAGGAATGGAGCCCCTTGGCTTGGTCTTTGCGGTTTGGTCCCTGCGTGATATCGAAGTTGCTTCCCCCGCGGTTTGCCGTTAGAGTCTGCGGATGCGCAAGAACTCAAGTGAGCCGAATTTCGTCGACACGGTCGTCAACGTCCGCTACGCGGAAACTGATCAAATGGGAGTCGTCTACTATGCGAACTACCTTGTCTGGTTTGAAGTCGGCAGGGTGGCGTGGTGCCGCGCCCACGGTTTCCACTATCGGGATCTGGAAGCTCAGCATGGCCGCATGATGGTGGTTGCAGAGGCAAGCTGCCGGTACAAAGCCCCCGCGCGCTATGAAGACGACATTCTCATTCGGACGGCCGTTGGCTCCGCTACCGACAAAGTGATCCGCTTTCTTTACGAAATCCGCAACCAGCGGACGGGACAATTGCTCGCTTCAGGGGAGAGCACCCACGTTGTGACCGATCGGGATCTCCGCCCCGCACGGTTGCCGGCGACCATCCGGAAGCTCTTTCAACCGTAAAACCCCATATGGACGCGGCTGGACATGGATCTTCATCAGCGTCAAGCTGCGTTCATTTGTGGTTTTCAGGCTTTCCTCGCAGCCACCGCCCGCGGTCGGGGGTTTGAGAAGAGACGGGCGATTTCGTCCGTTTCGAACTGGGGCCATGGCATCGTATTTCCATCTGCATCCGCGGCTTCGACTCCAGTTCCGCTTTGCAGCACCTCGCCCAGGCAGACCGCCTCGATGCCGGCGGCGCGCAGTTCAGCCAGCAGCGGATCTGCCGCCGAGCTCTCGCACGCGATCAAGAGACTGCCGGAGCCGATCAGTCCCAAGGGAGAGAGATCCAGCAATCGACAGACTCTTTCTGTCTCCTCGTAGACAGGAATCCGATCCCGATATACACGGATGCAGTGGCCTCCGGCGCTGCTCAGCTCCTGCAGAGCCGTAGACAGCCCCCCTTCGGTGATATCGTGCATGGCCGAAACATTGCCGGAGTGCGCTGCAATCTGAGCCTCCTTCACGACACCAATGCCCGGATCGAAGAGGAAATTCCGGCACCGGGCTATTTCGTCCTCGCCCATGCCGAGTTCCCGCAGCAGGCCCGGAAACTCCCGGGCGATGACGCTGGTTCCCTCGATGGCCAGTCTCTTGGTCAGCAGCACTCGATCTCCTTCCTTCATATTCCTCTTGGAGATCAGTTCCCGCCTGGAGACCGTTCCTGCGATCTGAGCCGCGACAGTTGTGCGCGTAACCGCGTCGGTCACTTCAGTGTGTCCGCCGCACAAGATCAGGCCTTGTCCGTGTGCAGCCCGATGAAGCTCCTGCATCGCGAGACGAACCTGGGCCGCATTGGTCCCCACCGGGAACAGCAGGGAGGCAAGGAGCCAGCGGGGCGTAGCACCACAGGCGGCGATGTCATTCGCGTTTACGGTGACGGCGTAGAAGCCGATGGCATCCGTGGCGAAGGTGATCGGGTCGGACTTGAGCACCAGAACTTCCTCTCCCATTAGCGGGAGCGCAGCCGCGTCTTCGCCCACGCCGGGCCCGATCAGCAGCGTGGGATCGCCCGCGCCGAGATCCGCCAGGAACTGATGCAGAAGGTCATTAGGCAATTTGCCGGCCGGCAGCGGCGCATGGAGGCTGACGATATCCTTCAACTCGCCCAGGTGTTCCAACGTGAAATCCGACGGAAGAGCACACGGATGAGAAGAGCTGCGATTGGTCAGGAATGCGGTCAGCGCCCCCGCCTTGCGCCCCGCCTCAACATCGAAGACGAAATCGCCTACGACCAGAACTTGGGTGACGGGAACTCCAAGCGCGCCGGCTGCCGCCAGGATTCCCTCCGGGCTCGGCTTAGGGCTGACAGGATCGTCGCGTGAGAGAATGACGGCAAAGTCCGAGGGCTGGATGCACTCGAAATTCTTCAAGGCAGTCTCGATCGAAGCAAGGCTATTGCGGCTGATGATTCCGACTTTTAGCCCGCGAGCGCGAAGGAACCGGAGCAGCGCTTCCGCTCCGGCATTGGGGCGCGATCGACGCGCAGCCTCCGCTTCGTATTCATTCAGGATTCTGGTCGCCTCAGCCCGTTCCGCCTGCGACGACATGCCGTTGATGAATTCAAGAACGGGACGCCCCTTGGGGCAGCCAATGGCCTCCCTGATGATGCCGAAGTCCAGGGAACCGGGTTCGGTAAGGGTGCCGTCGAAATCGAACAGCACGGCCCGGATCAATTTCGCGGAGCTTTGCGAATCCATGGGTTGAGGATAGGAGTTTGGCATTAGCGCCGCAAGAGAAAAGGGGTGAGTAAGGGCTGCGCCCTTGATATCCCGCCAAAAAGCAGCGGGATACGAGAACAGAATTCACGTAACGCCATGCATAACGGTCTGATTGTCCACCTCCTTTCAGCCAGCCTGGCAGGAAAAACCTTAGAGGTAGTCTGTCCCCTTTCACAGGATGCCAATGGTATCCTGTGACGGATGGAGTTCGCGAATCTGAGATCGATTCGCAAGAGGAGGTAGATTCATGGTAGCGACACCATCGACGATGCTGGCGCTGGGCACGCCCGCGCCTGACTTCAAACTGCCCGATGTGGTTTCGGGGAAGACGATTTCTCTGCGCACGTTTGCCGGCAAGAAAGGACTGCTGGTCATGTTCCTTTCCCGGCATTGCCCCTATGTTCAGCATGTCAAGGACGAACTGGCGCGCATCGGCAAGGAATACGGCGGGCGCGGAATCGGCATCGTAGCCGTCAGCGCCAATGACGTGTCGAACTACCCGGACGATGCGCCGGAACGGCTCAAAGAGATGGCGGAGGAGTCGGGTTTCACTTTCCCGTTCTGCTACGACGAAAGCCAGGAGACTGCCCGTGCTTTCTCGGCGGCCTGCACGCCCGATTTTTCCCTGTTCGATAATAAGCGGAAGCTCGTTTATCGAGGGGAGTTGGACGACAGCCGACCGGGGAATAACATCCCCGTTACGGGGCGCGATCTGCGGGCGGCACTCGAGGCGGTCCTTGCCGGAAAGCCGGCGCCCGAAGAGCAGAAGCCAAGCCTCGGCTGCAATATCAAATGGAAACCCGGCAATGAGCCGCATTACACGCGGTGATGCATTCTTGTCTTGGTGGTAGCCTCGCATGATCTCGCCACCAAGATGCAAAGAATCGCGAGATGGCCGGGGGAAGAGGCGCATGAACAAACTTGTCACGCTCCGCAGAGACCGCGAGATCGGCGTCATCACGATCAACAATCCGCCGGTGAATGCGCTCACCCCGGAGCTGGTTGCCGGCATGCTTGCGTGCGTCCGCGAGGCAGAGGAAGCCGGCGACATCAGGGCGTTAGTGCTGATCGGCAGCGGCGGAACTTTCAGCGCAGGCGGAGACCTCAGGCTCCTCAGTCGCTTGGTATCGGCCGGGAGCGCAGAGGGCATCGACTTCCATCCGCTGCTTCGAGCGCTGGAAGACTGCCGGAAGCCGGTCGTGTGTGCCATCCACGGCGCCGCTCTGGGAGGCGGTCTCCAGATTGCATTGGCCTGCCACTATCGGATCGCCGTTTGCGAGGCACAGGTAGGCGAGCCGGAGGTCAAGCTTGGGCTCATCCCGAATGGCGGCGGCACGCAGCGTCTGCCCCGCCTGGCAGGCGTGGCGAAAGCGGTCGACATGTGCGCGCGGGGCGAGCCGCTGCCTGCGGCTGGGGCCCTCGAATGCGGCATCCTGGATCAAGTTGTCGCCGCCGACCTGCTGCCGGCGGCAGTGGACTATGCGCGCAATCTCGTCTTGCAGGGCGCAAAGCCGCGCAGGACGCGGGAGTGCTACGAAAAACTCGGGACCGCAGCCGACAACGCCCCCGTGCTTGAAGCGGCTCGCTCAGAGGTGCGCTGGCGCATGCGCGGCCGCCTGGCGCCCCTCAAGGCAATCGACGCCGTGGAAGCGGCCACCACCCTGCCTTTCGATGAGGGCTGCCGAAGAGAGGCGCAGCTCTTCGAGGAATGCTTCGCCTCCGACCAGGCTAAATCACTGATCCACGTTTTTCTCAGTGAGCGCGCAGCGGGTAAGATCCCAGAAAACATGCAGCAGGCGCACGTATTGGAGGTGCGCCGAGCCGCGGTCGTCGGCGGCGGCACGATGGGCTGCGGCATCGCAATGGTCTGCGCCGATGCAGGCATTTCCGTGCTGCTTAAAGAAGTCTCCGCGGAACTGCTCAAGGGCAGCCTGGCGACGATCCGCCGCAACTACGAGAGATCGGTCCAGAATGGACGCCTGAGCCGGAAGTCCGCGGAGGAGGCTTTCGGGTTGATCCACCCCACATTGACCTATGAAGGATTCTACGACGTCGATATCGTGGTCGAAGCCGTCTTCGAGGAAATAGAGCTCAAGAAGCAGGTTTTCTCCGAGCTTGACCGCGTATGCCGGCCCGGCGCGGTCCTTGCGAGCAACACCTCCGTGCTCGACATCGATGAGATTGCAGGCGCCACGTCCCATCCGGAGCGGGTCGTCGGCCATCATTTTTTTGCGCCGGCTCGTGCGATGCGGCTGCTCGAGATCGTGCGCGGCAAAGCCACCTCCCTCGATGTCATCGATGCTTCTCTGGCTCTTGCCCGCAAGTTGGGAAAAGTCGGTGTCGTGGTGCGAAACTGCGCGGGTTTTGCCGGCAACCGCATGTACCACCGGTACCAGCGTGAAGCGCAGCTTTTGCTTGAAGAAGGAGCCTCCGTACCGGATGTCGATTCGGCCTTGTTCCACTTCGGCATGGCTATGGGTCCGCTGGCTACGGCTGATATGTCGGGGCTCGACGTGAGCTGGAGAATCCGGCGAGCATCTCCGCAATTGGAAGGAGAGCGACGTGATCGGCCGCTTGCAGCAGACCGGCTGTGCGAACTGGGCCGCCTTGGGCAGAAGACGGGAGCGGGTTGGTATCGATACCAGCCGGGGGATCGAAAGCCGCTCCCCGATCCCGAAGTCGAAAGGATCATCGAAGCGTGCGCGCTGGAGAAAGGAATTGTACGGCGCGTTCCCCCGGCCGAAGAAATCGTCGGGCGCACCATCTACGCGCTTGTCAATGAGGGAGCCAGAATTCTCGAGGAGAGAATTGCAGCGCGGGCTGCCGACATCGACGTCATCTGTGTCAATGGATACGGCTTTCCGGCGCATCGGGGCGGTCCGATGTGGTTCGGTGACGCGGTGGGCTTGCAAGAAATCTACCGGCGGATCTGCGAGTTTGAGCGCATGTACGGTTCCCGCTGGGCACCTGCTTCTCTGTTGAGAGAACTGGCGGAGTCGGGAAGGCGCTTTGCTGACCTTGATCACCAAGCCGTCAGCCTAATGACCGGCGGCCCCGCTTAGAGTAGTTCCTTTGGTTGCGGCCGTGCTGCGCAGCATGATCCGCGTGCATCTGCGTCCCGGGCCTTACAGAAGCTGGCGCAAGGCTTCGTAGACCGCGATGCCCACCGCTGTCGACAGGTTCAAACTGCGCACGTTCGTAGCGCGCATCGGGATTGTCAAGGCGTGATCCCAATGCGCGCGCAGCAGGTCCTCGGGCAGGCCCGTCGATTCGGGCCCGAACACCAGGCAATCCCCTGTTTGATAACGGACCTCGGTGTATGGACGTTCCGCCCGGGCGCTGAAGTAGAAAAAACGGGAATCGGGAAGCGCTGCCCGTAACTCCTCAAGGGTCTCTTCGCAACGCAAATCCACAAACGGCCAGTAGTCGAGCCCCGCCCGTTTGACCGATCGGTCGTCGATGCGGAAACCGAGGGCGCCTACCAGATGCAGCGGCAGCTTGTTTGCGGCACACAGCCGCGCGACATTGCCGGTATTCGGATGAATCTCCGGTTTGAACAGGGCAATGTGAAGCAACTCCGTAGTTGCCATCTTGCCTATCCTGTCAGGGAAATCCAATCCCGCCTCCGCTCTCGACGGGTTTCAAGTCTACGAGCGTTCACGCTCGCAACCTTGACGGTGCCTATAGTGTAATATACCGTATTACCCAGGAGTCCAGAATGCGCATTTTGGGATTCGAGTGGGATGACGGCAATGTGCCGCACCTCATGCTGGGGCATGGCATCGAGCCGGAAGAAGCCGAAGAAGTTTTTGCCGTGGCGCCCGTTTTCCGCAAGACAAAACGTGGACACTATGCAGCTTTCGGAAGAACTCAATCCGGTCGGCTCCTGGTGATAGTTTTTGAAATGAAAACAGGCGCAACGGCGCGAGTCATCACGGGATGGGATATGAGTTCAGCCGAACGCCGCTATTATCGAAGGAATCGCGAGGGCTGAGATATGCGCAAGTCAGCGGGACATGTGAAGGAAAGCCTTGCCAAGTATTATGATCGTCGCCGTGTGCTCTCGGAATTGGAGGAACGGCCCCCCGACCTGTGCCTCGACGAGGAGTTGCGCCGGCAAATCCTGGAAGGCAAGAGGACGCGCCGTCTTCAGAATATCTCACTCAAGCTGGATCCTACCCAAATACAGGCGCTGAAGAAAATCGCCACCATGAAGGCGATCCCCTATCAGATTCTGATCCGCCAGTGGCTTGCAGAAGGCATCCGGAGGGAGCTCCGGATCACGTCAGAGTGCGAAATTCGGTGACAGTCACCGAATTTCGTGCGCTTGACGTTTGCGGCGACGCACCTTAGACTACAGCGTTGTTCTCCCACATTTATCTAATCGTACGGACCGAGGAAATAGCCATGACACACAATCTTTTTCATTCTCTGCGAACGTTTGACGCCGGTGCCGGGCGCGCGGGCCGATTCTATTCTCTGCCTCAACTGGAAAAGGAAGGAGTGGGACCTGTCTCACGCCTGCCGGTGAGCATTCGCATCGTACTCGAATCGGTCTTGCGCAACTGCGATAGGAAGAGGATTACGGAAAAAGATGTCCGCGCACTCGCCAACTGGGGAGCAACCGCGGAGCGGACGCAGGAGATCCCATTTGTCGTCGCGCGGATTCTGCTGCAGGACTTTACGGGAGTTCCGCTGCTTGTCGATCTGGCTGCGATGCGCTCGGCGGTTGCCCGGATGGGGCGCAACGCAAAAATGATTGAGCCTCTGGTCCCGGTGGACCTAATCATCGACCATTCGGTGCAGGTGGATTTTGCGGGCACTGACGACGCGTTACAGCGCAACATGGAAATCGAGTTCCAGCGCAATCATGCCCGTTATCAGTTCCTGAAATGGGGCATGCAGGCGTTCGACGGCTTCAAGGTTATACCTCCTGGGATCGGGATCTGCCACCAGGTGAATCTGGAGTATCTGGGCAAGGTCGTGCTCCAGAAGGACGACGTCTGTTTCCCTGACACGCTTGTGGGCACCGACTCGCACACTACAATGATCAATGGACTCGGCATTGTTGGTTGGGGCGTGGGCGGGATCGAGGCGGAAGCCGGCATGCTGGGCCAGCCGGTCTACTTCCTGACTCCCGATGTGGTCGGCGTGCACATGACAGGACGCCTGCGCGAGGGAGTCACCGCAACTGACCTGGTGTTGCACGTCACCCAGATGTTGCGCAAGGCCAAGGTGGTCGGCAAATTCGTCGAGTACCACGGCGAGGGCGCAGCCTCGCTGCCGGTTACGGATCGCGCTACGATCGCGAACATGTCGCCTGAGTATGGCGCCACCCTGGGATTTTTCCCCGTCGATGAGGAAACCTGCGCGTATCTGCTGGCCACCGGACGCAGCGCGGAGAAAGTGGCGCTGGTGCGGAACTACTTCAAGGCGCAGGGCATGTTCGGCATTCCTCGCCGCGGCGAGTGTGACTACAGCACTGTGTTGGAGCTGGATCTCGCGACCGTGCAACCGGGTATTGCAGGGCCGAAGCGACCGCAGGACCGTATCAACCTTTCCGACGTCAAACAGGCTTTCCAACAACTGCTCCAGAAGCCGCTGACCGAGAACGGCTATGGCAAGCCTGCCGGCGAAATCGGCAAGCGCTTTGCCGTGAAAACCGGCGCCAGGGATGGAGCGGAGCTGCGTCATGGTGATGTGTTGATCGCCTCGATCACATCCTGCACGAACACCTCCAATCCGAGCGTCATGCTGGCAGCCGGGTTGCTGGCGAAAAAGGCGGTCGAACGCGGCCTTGCGACTCCTCCGGCAGTGAAGGCGTCGCTGGCGCCTGGGTCCCGCGTCGTCAGCGACTATCTCCAGAAAACCGGGCTGCAGTCCTATCTGGACCGGCTGAGATTCAACCTTGTGGGGTATGGCTGCATGACCTGCATCGGCAACTCCGGACCGCTCGATGCGGCGCTGGAAGACATCGTGCGCGGAAATGATGTGATCACGGCCAGTGTTCTGAGCGGCAACCGCAACTTCGAGGCGAGGGTCCACCAGTCGATCAAGGCGAACTTTTTGATGAGCCCGCCGCTGGTGGTCGCTTTCGCTCTTGCCGGCCGCGTCGACATCGATATGACACAAGAGCCGCTCGGGAAGGGGAAAAACGGTGAGGGTGTCTATCTACGCGACGTCTGGCCGACACTCGAAGAAGTGCGCGACCTGATGCGCGCCTCGCTCGATCCGGATACCTACCGAAGGCTCTACCGCAGCTTCGCCGATCAGAATCCCATGTGGAACAAAATCCCTGCGCCCACCGGCGAGGTTTATCGCTGGGACGAAGAATCGACCTATATCCAGGAGCCGCCGTTCTTCCAGCACTTCGGCATGGAGCCGGGGAGGATCGGAGAAATTCGGGGAGCTCGTCCGCTCGGGATCTTCGGAGACTCAATCACCACGGATCACATAAGCCCGGCGGGAGCTATTAAGGCGAGTTCCCCGGCGGGGCTTTTCCTCCAGGATCACGCCGTCACCGTGGAGGACTTCAACAGCTACGGTGCGCGTCGCGGCAACCACCAGGTGATGATGCGCGGAACTTTCGCCAACGTGCGCATCAAGAATCTGATGGTTCCCGGAGTCGAGGGTGGAGTGACCATCTATCAGCCGGCTGGAGAAAAGATGAGCATCTATGACGCCGCCATGCGCTACCAGAGCGAGGGCGTTCCGCTCGTCGTCCTCGCCGGCCAGGAATACGGATCCGGAAGCTCGCGCGACTGGGCTGCGAAAGGAACGGCTCTGCTAGGCGTGCGTGCGGTCATTGCCCAGAGCTTTGAGCGCATCCACCGCAGCAACCTGGTCGGCATGGGCGTGCTCCCCTGTCAGTTTAAGGAGGGGGTCTCCGTCAACGCGCTGCGGCTCGACGGCACCGAGTCGTTCGACATCCTCGGCCTCACGGATGGTCTCAAGCCGCGCCAGGATGTGACTCTGGTTATTCACCGAGCCGGAGGCAAGACCGATCAGATGCCGTTGACGCTCCGTATCGACACCCCGATAGAAGTCGACTATTACGCGCACGGCGGCATCCTGCCGTACGTGCTCCGGCAGCTGTTAGCGCGGAGTTGATAAACCCACAGTGACCGCGGGCCGTCAGGTCCGCGGTCACCGTCACGGCCCAGGCAGAGCAGGTTGGGTCAGACGTGAATGCGGCCGTTGCCCCGGTCGAGGAATCTGCCGATGACGGCTGCGGCAGCGATCCCGCGAGCGTGGAGTGTCTCCACGAGTGCGGCGGCTTCTTCCGAAGCGACTGCGATCAACAACCCTCCGGAAGTCTGCGCATCAGCAAGAATGAGCTTCTCGGCGCGAGACCTCTGCCTTGCCCAGTCTACATGAGGCGAAAAGTGCTCTAGATTGTCAAGAGTGGCACCGGGGGCAATGCCTGCTTCGGCGAGTTGGCGGACGCCCGGGAGCACCGGCATGGCTTCGAAATCGATCTCTGCATCCAGGCAGGCGCCGGCACACATTTCGCGGAGATGCCCAAGAAGCCCGAAACCGGTCACATCGGTGCATGCGTGCACGCTCGTCTCAACCATGGCCTCCGCAGCCGCGCGATTGAGCATCCGCATCGTCTTCAACGCAAGTTCCATGAGATCCGCAGCCACGGCGCCGCGCCGGGCAGCGGCTGCGACGATTCCGGTGCCCAGCGGCTTGGTCAGCACGAGCGCGTCCCCAGGCTGCGCTCCGGCATTGGTGAGGATGCGATCCGGCCGCACGATGCCGGTCACGGCTAGTCCGAATTTAGGCTCGGGGTCCTCGACGCTGTGGCCGCCGATGATGTCGATGCCTGCCTCACGCGCGGTATCTGCTGCGCCGCGTAAGATCTGGCTCAGGACCTCGAGCGGCAGGCGGTTTGAGGGGAATCCCACAATGCTCAGCGCGAACAGCGGCCGTGCTCCCATGGCATAGATGTCGCTAAGCGAATTGCTCGCGCTGATCGCACCAAAGATGTAAGGATCGTCGGCGATGGGCGTGAAGAAATCGACGGTCTGGACTACGGCCAGGTCGTTCCCAAGCCGGTACACGGCAGCGTCGTCCGAGGTGGCGATGCCCACCAGGACTGCGGGGTCAGACGGCGAGGGCAGTGCGCGCAACACCTGCTCGAGCTCGTGCGGGCGAAGCTTGCAGGCGCAACCCGTGCCGTGGCTGAAGCGTGTCAGGCGGATGGTCTCGCCGCTCTCGACCATAGACGGAGCGCTATCACTCCGCGTCAGACGACGCGCGGCTCCGACGACAATATCGATGGCGGCGTCGATCTCCTCCGCGGTTGTACTGCGGCCCACGGAGAACCTCACGGTCCCCATGGCGTACTCCAGCGGAACTCTCATTGCCTCCAGAACGGTCGACACTGTTACCCCCTGAGCGTGGCAGGCTGCGCCTGCCGAGGCCGCGACGCGATCGCCAATCTCTGCCAGCAGTGTCCCGGCATCGATGCTGCGGAAGCTGACGCTGAGGGTGTTTGGCAGCCCGTTGTCTTCATCTCCGTTGCGGCGGATCGAGTCGAGAGCATGCTCCAGGCCGTGCCAGAGGCGATCCCTCATGGCCCGGCAGTGCGCCATTGTGCTGTCGAGGCGCTCGGTCGCGAGTTCGCATGCTTTGCCCAACCCGACGATTCCCAGCACGTTCTCGGTGCCGGCGCGCCGCCCATGTTCGTGGCCGGCGCCGTGGATCAACTGCGGCAGCTCGATCCCGAAGCGGACATAGAGCGCACCGACTCCTTTGGGCGCATAGAGCTTGTGTCCCGCGATGCTCAGGAAGTCGACGCCGAGATTCTCGACGTGCACGGGTATTTTGCCGGCGGACTGGGCTGCGTCGGTGTGCAGCAGCACGGCATGCCGGCGTGCGATCTCCGCGATCCTGGCAATCGGCTGGATGGTGCCGACTTCATTGTTGGCGTGCATGATGGAGATGAGGATCGTTTCGGGCGTGAGCGCACGAGCCACGTCTTCAGGATCCACGCGCCCGGCGCCGTCCACGGGCAGGACCGTGATGCGAAAGCCCTCGGCCTCGAGCGCACGGCACGGCTCAAGGACCGCAGGATGCTCGACTGCCGATATAATCATGTGGCGCCCGCGGGTGCCGAGAGCGGCAGCCACTCCTTTGATTACCGTGTTATTCGACTCCGACCCGCCGCTGGTGAAGAGGATCTCCTCGGGACGAGCACCGATCAATCGTGCCACTTGGATTCGGGCACGCTCCAGCGCCAGCCTGACCGTCGCGCCCAACGGGTGTGCGCTTGAGGGATTGCCGAAGTGCGCGTAGAGATAGGGAAGCATGGCTTCTGCCACCAGCGAGTCGACCGGGGTCGTGGCGTTAAAGTCGAGATAGATCGGAGCGTGACTCTTGTGTGCGGTCCTGCCCTGTGTTGCTTCCTCGTATGGTTTCATAGGTCCTAATATAAGAGTGTCGTATCTCTAAAGATCAAATTTCTTAAAGATCTTCTGACTTTTGCAGATACGACGCCATGCTTTCCCGAATGGGAAGCCGAAGGATCGTCTTCAAGCGCTCCGGCGGAATGCGCCGTGGGTCGGAGAGGTAGATCTCGTGGTGCCGGCCATGAGGCGCGAACCCCTTGCCTGCGGCAAATGCCGACATTTTCTCGAGGGTTTCTTTCTCGCGTTCGTAAGGACCGACATGGAGCATTTGGACGCAACGCCCCTCGTCGATCGCCAGGAGCTTCACCTCTCGAGCCAGCGGGCTTTTCCCTCGCTTCTCCAGCGCGGTTCCCGCCTTATCAAGGTCTTCCTGCATTATAAAGTCCGGAGTGCGGATCAGCAAGGTCCACTGCCACTCGTCCTGCGGAACGCGAGAGAAGTCTCCCTCAACTGCATCACACCAGTACTGGCTCTCGAGCTTGGACACAGCATAATCTTCCCGCCCTTCGAACTTTCGTGTCATCTTGATGGTGAACGCCATGCTGTAGAGCGCCCCAATCCGGGCCTGGAAGTCTTCTCCTCCAGGGGCGCCCCGGCCGGAAATCGATAGGTACATTGCCGGCTTGGTCTCGATGAACGACGGCTTGCGCAAGGCGGCATATTCCGCTTTGTGGAGTTTGTAAAAATCGATCTTTTCCGTTTTCGCGCTTGACCCCGGCTTCGCGCTTTTCATCGTTTTCTCCTTAGAGGTGTAAAGTTCTCATATTCAATGCCGAAATTGTAAATCGGAGCTCTTCTATGGCATCCGTTTCGGCTATTGGTCAAAATCAACCGGATTTTATGGGACTCGGCCAGAAAACAGACAAGGTTCATGGCCTGGGAAGCACTGGTGAACTCAGCCCTAAGGATAAGCAGAAAGTCGAGACGCTTCAGAAGTGTGACAGGCAGGTGAGAGCGCATGAAGCGGCGCACATGGCTGCTGGTGGACAATATATTCGCGGGGCTGCTACCTATACCTACGAAACCGGTCCTGATGGCAAGCAGTATGCGGTGGGTGGCGAGGTGTCGATTGATACATCGCCTGTCTCCGGGGATCCCAAGGCGACGGTACGAAAGATGGAGAAAGTAGAGACGGCGGCGCTTGCCCCTGCAGATCCTTCTCCACAGGACCGTGCAGTAGCGGCCCAGGCTGCGCGGGAGGCTGCAGAGGCAGAACAACAGGAACAGGCACAAAACAGTTCTAAAGGACAATCAGGCTCATCGCAGCCATCAGTGCCCAGCTACTCAAAGGGCGGCAAGTCAGTAGATCTTTCGTTTGCGGTTCCCGCATTAAGTATACTTGCCTGATAGGAATTATAATTCCATATAATGGCTAGGTGCTGGACAAGAGGGGTTCTAATTGTAGCCCAAAGAGATGGCCTCGAATCAACCGGGGCAAATTTGCGGCGACCTGGCTGTCTGCCTGTCTGCTGCTGCCGGCGCTTCCGGCCCAGAGCCTGCGGGACCCGCGGTTTATGGCTCAGGCCCGCACGGGTTTTGGCGATATCTACAGCCTCGATTTGGATCAGGCGGAGCAGGTGTTTCTTGCGCTGAAAAGGGGGTATCCGCAACATCCCGCACCGCCGCTTTACTTGGCCGCGATTGCCTGGCTCAGGGAACTATTGCGCCGCCAGAATTTGGACCTTGACCTGTTTCTTTCGCCGGCTTTTTTCAGCAAGGAAACCGACCTGGTCATGCCGCCCGGGCAACGCCGGGCTTTCTTCGATGACATCCAGGATTGCCAGGCCCTGACGCAAAAGATTCTGGACAAGAGTCCCAAGAATACCGAGGCGCTCTACTTCCTCGGCGCGTCCTACGGCATCCTGTCATCTTTTTCGATCACCATCGACCACAGCCTGTCCAAGGCATTCAGCTATGGAGACAATGCCTACAGATACAACCGCAGGGTTCTCAGCCTCGACTCCAATTACTACGATGCATACATGACCGTCGGTCTGTACAAATATATCGTCGGCAGCATGCCCTGGTATCTCAAGCCTCTCGCCGCGATCCTAGGGTATCGCGGCAGCAAAGAGGAAGGTCTGAAGGATGCCGACCTTGCGGCAGCCAAGGGCGAGTATGTAAGGACCGATGCCAAGATTGTGCAGATGGTTCTGCTGGTGCGCGAAGGGCGGCCCAAAGATGCGCTCCTCGACGCGCTGGAACTACGCCGCGAATTTCCTCGCAACTATATTTTCCAGATCAATATCGCTCAGATCCTGGCAACAGTGGGCCAGGACGATCAGGCTGTTTCCGAGTACCTCGATGTTGTGCGCCAGGCGCAGGAGGGGAAACCCAACTACAATCTGCTTCCTCTTGCGACCTTCCGGTACACGCTCGGGTCCAAGTTTTTCAAGATGGGACGTCTGATCCTCGCACAGGAGCAGTTCCAGAAATCCGTCGCGAATCCCGGTACACCGGATCGCGAGAGGGCCTGGTCGCAACTGCGGCTTGGGCAGATTCTGGATCTCGAGGGGAAGCGTGATCAAGCCATCGAGCGCTATCGAGAGGTGCTCAAGCTGAAGGAAGTAAACAATTCCCACGATATGGCCCGCAAGTTTTTGCAGAAACCCTACCGAGGATAAATCCACAAGTGAACCGCAAAGGGTACAGAGACGCGCAAGTGATCTAAATGCCTGGCGGTCTTGGATGTCTTTTTGCTTTGACTTGCTGTGCCTAAAGCGTGGAGCGCGCGCGCCGATATACTAATTCTAGTATGAAAACGCTGTCTTCCACCTCAGACTTGCAGTCCCATCCTCTTGGGGAACGGCGCAAGGGAACGGATCGCAGGCTGACGACCAGTTTTCGGCTTCGGTTCGAGGGCCCACGCAGAAGGCGCAGCAGCGGACGCCGCAAGGGTGACCCGGGCGGATATGTGGATATCTATGATCGAGGAAGCTTGGGAATTGCCTCGGCCGTGATGGTCATGTCATTTCTCGATGCCATCCTGACGGTGCTTCAGATCCAACGAGGAGTTGTCCGGGAAGCCAACCCCATTATGAACATGACGCTCACATGGGGAGGAATTTACGCCTTTTTTTGCCTCAAGGCTTCGATGACTGCGTTTGCGCTGGCAATCATCATCGTTCACAAGGAATGGGCGCTCGCCCGCTACATGGCCCGGCTGTGCCTTTGGTTCTACGTCGTGATCATGTTCTACCACCTGTATCTGGTTTCGGGTTACGCCGGTGCAGCCGCCCGCTTCTTCATGCCTCCCTGACACTTGCTTGCTGTCCTTTGCCCCTGTCGGAGATCGCCAGGCGGAGAGTGGGAGCAATCTGCGCCAGGAGCAGAAGGCGGATTTCGAACCGGAAGCTGTACGTCTGAAGAAACTGCAGAATTACTTGAAGGCGGCTCATGATCATTGGAATTTTCACGGCGCCGTCATGGTGGCGGATTCCGGCCGAGTGATTCTGAAAACGGGAGTTGGCATGGCGGATCCGGAGAGTCAGGCCGCCGACACGCCCGCAACCAGGTTTCTGATCGGATCCGTCACCAAGACATTCACGGCAGCGGCCATAATGCAACTGGTAGAGAGGGGGGCGATCCGGCTGGAAGATCCGGTCTCCAAGTACCTGCCGGAATATCCAAGAGACAAAGGCGACAGGATCAAAATCCAGCATCTCCTCTCCCACAGCGCCGGCATCCCAGAAATAGCCCCGGATCTTGGGAGGAGCCGTGACCTAGCTCAGCTGGTCAAGCCTCTTGACCTGCTCAGTTTGTTCAAGGGAAAAGATCTTGACTTTGAACCTGGTGAAAATGCTCGATACTCAAATTCCGGCTATGTTCTCCTGGGACTGATCATCGAAAAAGTCGCAGGACAATCGTACGTGGAATACATCCGCGACCACATCCTTAGCCCAGCCGGGATGGAGAACTCCGGTTACCGCGAAGATTATCAAGCGACGCGTGATTTCGCACGAGGCGCCAGCGAAGGAAGGGACGGGCACCTTGTGCTGGCGCCTTACATCGCCGTCCTCAGCAACGTATCGAGCGCCCCGGCGGGTGAAATAGGCCGCAGCCTGGCCGCGATCCAGTTTGGTCAGGACTATCAGCTGCCTGAATCCCGCTAGCGTGGTCTATCGATGCACTTCAGGTGGTCTCTCGGGGGAGACTTCTTTATCAATCTATTAACCTCTCTGCCCAGGTGACGCAGGTTTTGGATTTTGGAGACACGGCCCCGGTTTCATACCTTCGGAGCTGGCAGGTGTGTCGCGGAGCCGGCGATAGTAGGTGTGGCTGGTATATAGGGCTGCTACCGGGTTATGACCCAATACACGATCCTTGGCAACCAGCACCGTAGCCGGGGCGCGGGAGTGCATGAAGAACAAGCTGTCGTGACCGACACAGAGCCCGATGACGATGTTAAGCTGCGTGCCGGCGGCCGCCAGCAGAGCTGCCTGCCCAATTGGGTTGCATATCGCCTCGAACTGGCCCGGCCGCACTTTCTCCCGGTCCGTTAACCCAACCTTCTCCTTTTCGATGGAACCCACCTTGCAGCAGATCGTGTGGACCTCAAATCCGTTGTCAGCAAAAATGTCACGGGCAAGCCTGGCCTCTGTCATGAGCCCGACGCAGTGGGCAATTCCGAGCCGCGTGAATCCCATGCGGCGGGCGAAATCCATGATCTCTTCGATCCGTGTGTTGCGGCAGTAGCCTGCGGCCTCGGTGCGCGCCGATTCCCGGGCGAGTCTCCGCACCTCCTCATCCTGCATGTACTTCTCTTCGACAACCGACAGTTGCCCGCTTTCTGCCGGCATCGGGCAGAACGGCGGGAATCTCCTTGCTTCGGGCTCCGACGCACAGGCTTTGACACCGCACAGCGCGCAGGACAATTCCACAGGCTGTTTCATGCCAGAAACTCCTTTCGCCGGCCAGCATTCAATTTGAGCATTGTGGCCAGCAATGTACTCGCGTGCCGAGCCCATGGTATCCCTTCCATCAGCCGCAATCAAAGCGAGTCTAAATCACGGATCCACGATACGCCTCAACAACGTAATTCCAAAAACTTAAGAAGGCTTGAAATCGTGCCGAGAAGAGGCTAGGCTCTGAAATCTGTGCAGCAATCTGGAGCCGGTTCTGCGAGCATGAAAAAATACATCGGCATCATCCTGGGAATTGCTTTCTTGCACCGCTTGCTTTTCCTTGGCACGCGGCAGCTTTGGACGGACGAGCTGATGCAGGCCCGAATCATCAAGTTCGGCTCGCCCGTCGAGATGCTGAAGCACCTGCGGGACGGGATGGACCTGGCGTCTCCGCTTGACTTTTTCGTGCAGAAGGCGGTGTCCATTCTCCTGGGAGACTCTACCTGGGCGCTGCGCCTGCACGCAGTGATTTTCGGCACGCTTTCCATTTGGATTCTATACCGCCTTGCGCGTTTTCTGTTCGGCGACCGGGTGGCTCTTTATTCCGCTGCGCTGTTTGCCTTTTTCCCGCTGGCCTACCATTACAGCCAGGAAGCGCGGCCTTACGCCCTGCTCATGTTCCTGACGCTGCTTTCCTACGACCTGTTGCTGCGCCAGGTATACGGAAAGAATAAGCGATGGCGGGGCTGGGTGCTCATCGCGTGCGTCCTCACCCTGCTTCTATACACGAGCTTTCTGGGCAGCATGATTCTGCTCTCCCAGCTCGTCGGTCTGGTGTTGTCGGCCGCCTGGAAACCGCGTTTGCAGGCTGTGTTGCACGGCGACGAACAGGAGAAAGTAGCGCTTGATCTTTCTCCGGCACGGTGGTCGCAGGTTGCGCTTTACTCAGCGGCCGCTTTGGCTGCCTGCGTGCTCTTCTACCCTTGGCTGAGGTTCGTCTGGGCCAGACCGATGATCGCTCCCGCTTCCGAGATTGCTGACCCGAAGCTGATCTTGAGGTTCATCAAGGAACTCGGAGACAACAGCTATCCGGTCACCGGCCTGCTGCTGATTGGGTTGATTACGGGTGTCCGGGTGCTGCTCCGTCACAGGCAGCGCGGCTCCGTGCAGTGGCTGCTGACCTGGTTTCTCGTTCCGATCCCGGCATTGCTTCTTGTAGAGGTCTGGGCGGGATATTTCTTTGCAATCCGGCATATCCTTCACGTTACACCGCCTCTTTTGCTCATTGCCGGCTACGGTCTGTCCTATGTTGGGGAAAGGCTTACAATCTTGCCGCACCTGCCCTATCAACTCAGCTCACCGGCGATCGTCTATGCGGGCCTCTTGGTGCTCATGTCGGTGTGGATAGGCCAGAGCCACGCGCACAGCGAGCCTGCCGACTGGCGTGGCACGGCCGCATTTCTGAACGACACGGTTCGTCCGGGAGATGCGGTGTCGATGCCGGGTGTCTATCCGCTGCTCGAGTATTACTGTCCCGCGCTGGAGTCCTTCCGCGTCGGCGATCTCGATCCCGGGCCGGGATCACTGGCAGCCGACGAGGTCAAGCGCCGCATTATCGTTTGCTATGACAAGATGTGGCCGGACCCCTGCAGCGGATTCCGGGCGTCCGCGCTCAAGGATCCCGCTTGGGGCAAGCGTCAATTCACGAGCTTCACAGTATTCTTCAGGGCAAGACAGGCGGAAAGATAGTCTATCACGCCGCCGCCGGAGCCGCTCGGCTCTTCATGCTTACTTTTCGCGACGTCCCATATCAGCAAGCGCTTGCTTCATCCCCTGGACGCGTTCCTCGGAACCGACGAAGACCTCGTCAGGGAACCTGTAGTAGCGCAGGATGTCATCCAGAATTGCCGTGCCGACATAGGAGTTGAGCCACATGCCGGCAAGGTATTGCAGGCGCAGGTTCAGGTCTCTGTTGATCTGGGCATCCTTCATCCATTCCCCCAGGTCGGCCGCCTGGCCAGCATAAGTGGAAAGCAAGTCAATTGCGGCGCCTCGCGTGTTGGGCCGATCTCCCGTGTTCGCTCCGCCCAAGCCAAATCCGACTTCCAGCAACGATTCCTTTACCGGCCGATAGTCGTCACGATCCAGTCGCTGCTGCAGTTCGTCCACGTCAATCTTGATCAGCTCGGCCTGGCCCAGCAGGACGGCATCATAACCCTCGCCATTGAGATCGTTGCTGAAGAGAATCCCGTTGGGGAAGACCTGGAAAAACGTGGCGATCACGCTCTTGGTCGTGTCGATGTTGCTCTCGTAGAGAGGTATCCATAGACTCATCACGCCGCCCGGTTTCAGATGGTCCTTGCACATCTGATAGTACTCGATGGTGTTGAGCGCTGCGCAGCCTTTGACCCACGGATCGATCGGGTCGGATGTGATGACGTCGAATTTTGCGTCTTTCGGGAGCGTGCGGATGTAATGGCGGCCATCGTCGTAAATGAGTTGGACCTCTTTCCCGTTCACCATGTGGGGATTTTCTTTGTCGATTCCGTCGGCAATATGGTAGTTCTGCTCGCCGAACATCGGTGCCACCACTTTGGGGACCAGCGCTTCGATGTCGCAGATGACAATGCGCCGGATGTGGGGATAGGGTACAAACGAGCCCGCGGTCACCCCCGCGCCGCAGGCCACCACCAGCACGTCTTTCACATCATCAGGATTGTTGCGCGCCAGGGCCGACAGGTGGCCGAGCATTCGTTGAAGGCGCATGTCCTGGTGCTCGCTGGAAGCTTGCACTTTGCCGGCGCCATGGAAATATCGCCAACCCGAAGTCGACTTTGTAACTGCTACGGACACGTTCATTCCTTCGCCCACGTACGTGCAGTACCGGTAGACAGGGCCGCCCCGGTCGTGAGGCACTTCCTTGTCCTCGACTATCCCGGGTTTCGACTGCGACACCCACGTAGCTGAGAATCGACCCCATGCAACCATCACCCAGGGAACTTGGGAAATGGCGGTTACCAGAAGGCCGACGATCACCAGAGATAGTAACGTGAACACGAATCCTCTGGGCGAGAAAGCAAGCTTGGGAGCAGGCTTGTCAGGCTTCGCCTCCTTTTCCAGCGGCACCAGCAACGGCGCCAGCGCGACGAGTGCAGATGCGGCGGACAAGATGGCCAGCAATCGCTGAGCCCACTGCGTGCCGACCTGAGGGATGACAATCATGCTGAATGCCAGCGAGCCGACGATCGCGCCCACCGTGTTGGCGGCGTAAACTCCGCCAACCATCCGGCCGGGATCTTGACCGGGCGATGCGACGGCTGCCAGCGCCAGCGGGAAGCTGGCGCCCCACAGCATGGCGGCCGGCAGCACCGTCCAGGCCGCGCGAAGGAGATCCAGTTGGAAGGCGTACCACGGTCCCCACTCGCCCGTCCAAATACTCGGATTGATCGGCCAATAGGGAAGAGACTTGGAAATCATGAATGCAGCCCAGGCGACGGCTCCGGCGAGCAGCATCTGGCACACGCCCAGCAGGATACGCGGCCTCGCGGCGGTGCGGGCCAGGAATGCGCCGGCGCTGCTGCCGATCCCCAGTCCGACCAGGAACACCGCCAGAATGATCGAGAAGGTGTACACGGTGGCGCCGAGCAGCAGCGACAAAAGGCGGGTCCAGACCACCTCTGCGCCCAACGCGCACAGGCCGGACATTGCGATCGCGAGATACACTCCGCCGCAGCCCGCTGCGCGTTCCGCGCCAGGCTGCGCCGGTTCCGCGGACAGGGCCCGATGCGAAGTCTTAGATGCCATGAGCAGCGCGATTGTTGAGACCGTAAAGTTGATGGCGACGGCAGCGTAGGTTGCAGTGGGCATGTCATAGACCCGCAACAGGAAGAAGCCTGCCAGCAGGCACCCGAAAACGGCGCCGGCGATGTTGCCGCCGTAAAAAAAGCCCATCCATGAAACACCCTCTGGCGTCGTCTCGATCCAGCGGGCGATAGCAGGAAGCGTCGCGCCCATCAGCAGAGTCGGTGGCAGGAGGCATACGCTCGCGACCAGCGTGCGCGCCAGCACGCCATGTCCGAAAAAGTTCGTGTAGAGATCGGCAAGCAACGGCATGCCGAACAGCACGCAGATGCCGATGATGCCGATTCCGAGTTCGAGGAGGGCATACACGCGCAAAGGGTGGATCTTCGAGGGAATCACCCGCGGCAGCACAAGGCTGCCCAAACACATTCCGCCCATGAAGGTCCCCAGCAGCACGCCCAGTGAGATGCCGGATGAGCCGATCACCAGCTGCAGCAGTTGCAGCCATACGATCTCGTAAATGAGCGCGGCGCATCCGCTGCCGACGAACAACACGAGCAACCAGGGAAGATATCGCCGCGAGGTGAGGGGACTCGCGGATTGGTCCATATCGAATGTTGTCATGTGGTGATTCGAACTCCCAAAGGTAAGGGCGAGAGGAGCAAAATGGGACAAACCCCATTTAAGTCAACACGGGTTGATTCCCTCTTGACGCCTTTCGCCACTGTTACTCAAAAACAAAAGTACGAAATGATTTCCACGGGTATTTCAGGTCAATTCCTGCCATGCCCCAGACGCCCGAGTCGCCTCACTGGAGGCCGGACCGCCGGCTGCAATCGTTTCCAATCTGCGCGTGTGCCGGTACTTATATCAAGCAGGTTCCTGCTCGGCAAGGCGATTCCGTGCTGGGGTGCAGTTCTGCGAAAAAAGGTGACATTCCAGATTTCCAGATCATATGCTCCATTTATCGCAGCATAACTGGAAATTCGGAAGGTCACCTTTTTTCGCAACGCTCTAACCCTTGGTTTCGGGCTGTTCCAGTACGAATCGGTTCTTTGCGTCCTCCCGCTTGAGCAAAATCGCGAATACCAGCCCGGCTGCGCCGAGAGCGGTAAACATTAATTGCGATGCCGTATAAGAACCTGTCGCGTGGCGCAAGCTCCCATTGAGATATGGGAAAAGCGCCAAGCCGATGTTCTGGATCATGGTGGTCAGCCCAAACGCTGTCCCTACCTTTTCTTTAGGCACCAGCAGAGGAATAGACGGCCACATCGCCGCCGGCACCAAAACGAAAGCTACGCCCAGCAGGATCATGGAAACGCGTGGGTCAAGGACACTCACACCAAGTGTCAGGTGGCTGGCGATGAGCAGGAGCGAGCCGCAGATCATGAGGCTGGCCCGCCTCCCCACCTTGTCCACCAGGCGTCCGGCAAAGGGAGCGAAAACCATCGAAGCGAAAATCGGGATGCTGGTAATGCCCGGGGCCGTAGTGAACAGGTGAAAGAGATTGAAGAAAACCTGATAGAAGAACCCGCCCGCGCCCGGCTGAATGTCCGGAATCCGCCATTTCTCCGCGATGAAGTTGGTGGAGAGAGCCGTGAAGGGGAAAATAGCCGAATAAAAAGTAATGCACAGGAACGTCACGTGCCAATAAGAGGCACGAAACGTCCTGATGTCGCTGAAGACGATCTTCTCGCCCGCTCCCTCGCTCTGCACCCCCAGCACCCTCTCTCCGCGGCGATCTAGCTCATTGGCCACGAGGTTGCAGAGCAGGGAGAGGCCGCAGAGGAGGAACGCAGCCCAGAGCGCAGTGCGGAAGTTGCCAAAATAACTTGCGATGAGGGCCTCTGTGTTGAACGAAAAAAGAGTTCCCAGACGAGAAATGGTCAGCGACACGCCGAAGGAAAGTGCCAGCTCTTTCCCTTTGAACCACTTGGACAGGATGGCCAATTGCGCGACCACCAACGATTCCGACCCGGCCCCGAACACTAGGCGCCCCACGAAGATCATTGAGGAACTTTGCGCAAGAGCGACTATCAAGGCGCCCAGAGTCACCAGGGACGAGAAGAGGAAGCTTGCACGCCGGGTTCCTAGACGATCGGTGATCACACCGCTAAAAAACACGATGGCGATGGCAGCGATCGAATAGGCGGAATAAAGAGAGCCAATGGTTCCGGGGGAAAGGCCCAGCTTTTGGATGAGGATGTTTTCAATGGCTCCGATCGAATCGTAAGCGAAATAGCTCCCGAAGGTCAGCATGCCAACAAACAACAGGAGGGTGAAGCGGTAGAGTCGAGTGGAGGCATGAAACGCGGAAACCGCAGCGCCGTCGGGCATGAGGGGCTCCTTGCTAGTTGCGAAATGGCTTTGGTCCGGGCCGGAGCGGCCCGATCGGAGCCCTCATCCTACTGGAAGCGGAGGTATTTGGCAATATGTCCGACCCGGGTGAAATGCGGGCAATTCGGTGCCTGTCACGGAATTTCCGCCGGTTGTTGCTGGGTGAGGCAATGCAGAGTGCCGAAACCAAGCGCGAGATCGACGGCGTGAATGCCGACGACGGTGCGGTCCTTGAAGAGTTCGCCGAGAATGCCAAGGGCGGTGCGGTCATTCGGGTCATTGAAGGTCGGTACGATCACCGCCGCGTTGGAGATGTAAAAGTTGGCGTAGCTTGCCGGCAGCCGGTCTCCATCGAAAAAGATGGGACCTGGCATCGGGAGCGCCACAATCTCAGGCTTCGAGCCGTCCTCGAGCCGGAGGTCCTGAATCCGCTCCCAGTTCTCCGCCAGTGGACGGTAATTGGCATCTTTGGGATTGTCCTCCTTGACGAGCACAACCGTACTCGGATTCACGAAGCGACAGATGTCATCGACGTGCCCGTGAGTATCGTCGCCCGCGATGCCACTGCCGAGCCAGAAGACATTCTTCACACCGAGGTTTTCTTTGAGCGCGGTCTCAAACTCAATTCGGCCCATGCCCGGATTCCGGACTTGCGTGTCCTCGTCGAGATAACATTCGGTGGTTGTCAGCAGTGTGCCGCGGCCGTTGACATCGATGCCGCCACCTTCGAGCGTGAATTCGCGTCCTTTGAACTGAGCGTGGAACAGCCGCTTGCGGAGGCGCTTCGCTGCCGTCTCGGGCACGCGCCGGTCTTTCTGCCAGTCGGGGTACCTGGCCCAGGCGTTGAAGTGAAAATGAACGATCGCGGTTTCTGTCTTCCTGCCGGCAACCCGCCGGACGAAAACAGGGCCGCTGTCGCGAGTCCAGCCGCGGTTGGTCGGGTGCACGATGAATTCCGCGCGCTCCACATCCCCCCCGGCGCGCGCGAAATAGCGCCGGGCGAGCTTCTCGGCGGCGCTGGAGTTTACCAGCATGCGAATGATTTCGCCGGACGAGATTTTGCGTACGATCTCGACGTAAACCCAGCGGATGGTGTCGAGCTTATCCGGCCAGTCGGTCGGGTTGTGCGGCCATCCCAGCCAGGTGGCTTGGTGCGGCTCCCATTCCGCCGGCATCGAGAAGCCGAGCGCGGCGGGTGTCTGTTCGCGTATTGCCGGTAGTCTCGCCATAAATGCAGGCTTGAGGATAATCCGGGCCGTACGAACATGCCACGGAATTTACAAATGATGCCCGAGCATCCGATGCAGTTCGGGGAATTTTCGGCAAGGCTTTCCTGCCCGCTTTTCCCACGGGGCATGCTGTGTTAGTCTAATCCGGCCCTGAGGCTGATGACAACGTTCGCTGCATGCGTATTGCCTGCGCGAGGAGTCGGATTTGAACTATGGCTAAAGCTCAAGAGACACATCGCCGTTACCGCCGCGCTCTTTCCGAAATGCCGGACTGGCTCAGAAAAAAGAAGTGCCCGCACAGGGACAAGTATCTGTCCGGAAAACGTATCCTGCCCAAAAACCTGACCGGCAGGGAAAAGCTCACCGACATCGTAGATGAAACGTTCCTCGCGTACAACTCGGCGCGGCTCAAGGAAGGCTGCCAGCTGTTTGTCGAGAAGATGCTCGAGCCTGATGTGACCGTCGGTATGAGCCTCTCGGGCGCGCTCACGCCGGCAGGCCTCGGCTGCTCCTCGATCGTCCCGCTCATCAAAGCCGGCTTCGTCGACTGGATCGTCTCTACTGGGGCGAACCTATATCATGACCTTCACTTCGCCCTGAATTACCCGGTGCGCGTCGGCAGCTTTAAGATGGACGACACCGAGCTGCGCAACAATGATATTGTCCGCGTCTATGACGTACTGCTCGGTTACAGCGACTGCTTGATGGCCACCGACGAGATTCTGCGAAGCATTCTCATCCAACCCGAATTCCAGAAGGAAATGGGCACCGCGGAACTGCATTACCTGCTCGGCAAATATGCCGCTGAATGGGAACGCAAGGCCGGCCTCAAGGACGTTTCCGTGTTGGCCGCTGCCCATCGTGCAGGCGTGCCGTGCTACACGTCGTCTCCAGGTGATTCGACCACCGGCATGAACGTGGCGGGTGTGGAACTGCGGGGCAACAGGCTGCGCATCAACCCATCCATCGATGTCAACGAGACCACAGCCTTCGTGCTCGCAGCCAAGCGCGCGGGCGGCAAGAGCGCCGTGGTTCTCTGGGGTGGCGGCAGTCCCAAGAACTTCATGCTCCAGACTGAACCGCAAATCCAGGAAGTGCTGCGCATCAAAGAGTACGGGCAGGACTACTTCTTCCAGGTGACCGATGCGCGTCCCGACACCGGCGGCCTGAGCGGCGCCACTCCGAGCGAAGCCGTGAGCTGGGGGAAGGTGGATCCGGATCGTTTGCCCGACGCCGTCGTGTGCTACACCGACACGACCATCGCCATGCCGATCCTCACGCACTACGCGCTCGCCCGGCACAGACCGCGAAAGTTGCGCAGGCTCTATGACCAGCGCGGCAAGATGATGAAGGCCCTGATGAAAGAGTACTTTCTCCACAATAAGGTGAAGATGATCGACGGGTCTGACCCGGTTTTCGACTAGAATCGTCGGTGTCAGGCCTGGAAAATCTCGTTTTCGGCATGGTTCTGGCCTGGACGAATGGCCACTGAGAAAACGAGATTTTCCAGGCCTGGCACCGACTCACCATGGGAGGTCAGGATGACTACGACGAGGCAGCTCCAGGCTATTGCCAAAGCGCACGGGACTCCCGTGGTGGTGATCGATCATGACATCATCCGCCGCAATTACGCCAAATACAAACAGCATCTGCCCAAGGTGCAGGCGTACTACGCCGTGAAGGCCAATCCCGCGCCGGAGATCGTACACACGCTGTACCGGGCCGGCGCCAGCTTCGATGTCGCTTCACTGCCAGAGTTCATGCTGGTGTATGAAAACATCAGGCATCTTCCGGCTAAGGAGCAGCAGGACTTCATCTGGGACAGAATCATCTTCGCCAACCCTACCAAGCCGAAGGGAACGCTCCAAGCGCTCGACCAATACAGGCCGCTCGTCACTTACGACAACCTGAACGAGTTGCGCAAGATCAAACAATACGCCCCGCATGCCGGCGTGGTGCTGCGGTTGCGCGTGCCGAACACCGGCTCGATGGTGGAGCTGTCGTCCAAGTTCGGCTGCGACCCGGGTGAAGCAGCTGACCTGATCCTCGAGGCATTTCGAATTGGGTTGGAGGTCGAGGGCTTAAGCTTCCACGTCGGCAGCCAGTGCACGAACTTCGAGAACTTCGTACAGGCCTTGAACATTGCGGCTGCCGTGATGCGGGAAGCGAAGACACGCGGCCACGAGATCAAGATCCTCGACATCGGCGGCGGCTTCCCGGTGGCTTACGACCGGCACGTCAAGCCCTTCAGCATGCTGGCAAAGAAGATCAACTCCGAGATCGACCGGTTGTTTCCGAAAGACATTCAAATCCTCGCCGAGCCTGGCCGCTTTTTCGTAGCCACGGCGGCCACTCTGGTCGCACAGATCATTGGGAAAGCCGTCCGAGACGGCAAGACTTGTTACTTCATCAACGACAGCGTCTATCACACCTTCTCCGGCATCATCTTCGACCATTGCCAGTATCACCTCAAGGCGTTCAAGAAAGGCAAGACCGAAATCTGTGCGGTGTTCGGACAAACCTGTGACGGGCTCGACACCATTTCACAGTCCGAAGAACTGCCGGACCTGGAAACCGACGACTTAGTCTATTCCGAGAACATCGGCGCCTATAGCAACGCTTCGTCGACCTGGTTCAACGGCTTCCCGCCAGCGGCGGTCGCACACGTCAACATGTAAATGGATCGTGATTCGCTAAGGCAAGCCCCTGAAGCAGAACAAATGGGACCCGGCTGAGGTTGCCGCAGCATGGCTGCAACCTATTATGGCTGCGGGCATGACACCGCTCTTGATGCATCAACGAAGCGGTCGTGCCGCCGCACTCCAAGGCGCCACTGCGCGGCGCGAAAAATGAACGCGGGGCGGCGGCCGCTATTTCTCCTGGTAAATTTGGCTCTTGAGGATTCCCACGTAAGGAAGTTCCCGATAGTGCTGGTTGTAATCGAGGCCGAATCCCACGACAAAGCGATCAGGGACTTCAAAGCAGCAATATTTTACCGGGATGTCGACCAGTCGCCGCGTGGCCTTGTCCAGGAACGTGCAGACCGCCAGGCTGCTGGGCTCACGCCCTGAGAGGATGTTGAGGAGATAGCGCAGGGTCAACCCGGTGTCGACGATGTCCTCGACGATGAGCACGTCTTTTTCCAGGATGTCGAGGTCCAGGTCCTTCGAAATGCGCACCACCCCCGGCAGCGCTCTCCCGGGCGAGAAGCTTGCTATCCCTAGAAAATCGAGCTGGACCGGTATTTCCAGCGCCTCCGCCAGGTGCGTCAGAAAAAAGACCGCTCCTTTCAGGACGGCAACGAGCATCAGCTCGCGTCCCTTGTAGTCGCGCGAAACCTCCGCGGCGACCTCCCGGATGCGCTGGCGAATCTGCTCGTGGGTGAACAATATCTTTTCCAGATCTTCGTGCATGGGTCCGCCCTATCCTCGCGTGCTCTTGGTAGCGTATTTGAACAATAGGTCTTCAAAGTCCTTCTGATAGAGGAGCCGGATTTTTATCTCCGGGTGGAGCTCGAGCAGGCGCCTGACCTTCCGGTTCTTCTTGGTCACCAACGATTGTTTCATGGTTGTCAGCTCGACATACAAGTCGCTGTCGGGGAGATAGAAGTCCGGGGAGAAGGCCTCGGTAATATTCCCGTTCTCATCGTAGCTGAGGGGAAAGGTGCGCGGTTCGTATTGCCAGCGAATGCCATAGAAGTCCAGGAGGCGCGCGAAGACCACCTCGCTCGGGTGCGCGAACTGCATCAGGGACTGATTGCGCTCGATGGCCAACTTCGTAAGGGAGCGCACGAGGCGGATCTGGTTGCGCATGCGCACGCGCTCGGTAGTTTCATTGGAGACCATGCCGAAATCGGCCAGTTTTTTTTCTTTGGCTGCGAACATTGCCAGTTCCACGGCCTGGCTGACGTCGAACCCGCCCGTATTGATGACGAGGTCGTAGCGTTCCGGCGTCTCGCTTGGACGCCGGAATGTGGAGTGTAGAAACCGCTCTGTGCGGCGGGAGTGCTCCTCCATGTCCTTCAGCGCTTGTTCAAATGAGATGCCGAGGTCCTGCATGAGGTTGTGAGCGCGAATGTCACGCGCTGCCACCACACGCACGTGCAGGGCGTTCGGGAACGCGCGGAAAATAAACTGGCCGCCGCACTCGAGCACCACGAGGTCTTGCAGGACCGCCATGTCGGTCAGGATCGCCGAGATCAGGTTGGCAAAAACCTTGCTCGTACGATGTTCGCTTGGGATCTGGCCGATTTCTCCCGAGAGTGAGTATTCAAGCTGATAACGGTCGCGGATGATCTCGTCGACCTTTGCCGGCGTGACCAGCGAGAATCCGAGCTGCTGGGCGAGTGTGGAAGCCAGGGCCTCGCCGCGTGTGCCGTACTGATGAGAAATGGTGATGATAGCCAATTGATATGCCGTCCGGACCGAGCCGGTTTTTAAAACACTTATAATAACACATACGGGCGCGGTTCACTGTCGTTGGCGGTGTCGTATCTGCAATCGTCAAAAAACGGAGAAACGGGGCAGGATGACATTCCCGGCGACCAACTCTCTGAGGATTTTGATTTTTGCAGATACGACACCGTTTCCTGCCGCCAGTTTCTGCTCGGTTGAATGCCGCGGGTGGTGGTGCTATAAGGTGCCAAGAAGGAACAAACGCCGTATCTTGCAATGCGATCCGGCGGGCGGCCTGCCCGTCAGGTCCACTTGGCGGCCCGTGCCGGCGCCCAAACGGGATTTCGTCCCTGGAGGATCGATTCTTTTCATGATCACTGGACTCCGACGCAGCGTTCTTTACGTTCCCTGCGACAGCGAGAAGATGCTCGCGAAGGCGGTTGAGATCCCGGCAGACATGCTTGTGCTCAATCTGGAGGATGGAGTTGCTGCGTCAAGGAAAGAGGCTGCACGCGCCAACGCCGTCCAGGCGCTGAAGTCGCTGGATTTCGGTGCACGCGAAGTGGTGGTGCGCATCAACGGTCTGTCATCGGAAATCGGAAGGCGTGATCTGGCGGCAGTTGTGCCCTGTCGACCCGACGGAGTCTGCTTGCCTAAGATTGGAGCGCCCGCAGCTGTTCGCGCGGCCGAGGCAGCCCTTTTGGAACTGGAAACCGCCCACGACCCGCCGCAGCGCAGCCTGAGGCTTCATGCCATGATCGAATCGGCAGCGGGAGTGCTTGGCGCCCGCGACATTGCCGTCTCATCAAACCGCATGGCGTCGCTCATCTTCGGCTCCGCCGATTACAGCGAGGACGTGCATTGCCAGCCGGGAGAGGACCGAATCGAACTGCTGCTGGCGCTGCAGATGATCGTTGCCGGCGCACATGCCGCCGCCATCGACGCCATCGACGCACCTTGCTTCAACATCAGAAACTCGGATCTCCTGCGCCGGGAGGCAGCCCAGGCGCGCCGTTTCGGCTTTGACGGCAAGAGCGCGTTGCATCCGGCGCAGGTGGGCGTAATCAACGAAATCTTCGACGTGACGCCCGAGGAAACGAGCTGGGCCGAGAAAGTGCTGGCCGAGTTGAAGGATGCGGAGCAAAATAAGGGACGTGCATTGTCGACTCTCGAAGGGCGCCTCATCGACGACCCGCACCGCAGTGCGGCTGAGCGCATCATTCGCCGTGCGCGGCTCTCCCGGAAGCAATGAGGTTTGTGACCAGAGCGGTTTCCTGAAGTTCTCCTCACCCTGCTATCACGGTCGGGCCGCGGCGGGGGAGCGCGGCAACCCCATCTCAATCTGAAACGGTCGCACTCACACGTTCGAGTTCGGAGCAGATCTGCCGCGCACCCATGAAGCGAGCTCGAAACGCGAGCCTGGCGACAAGACCGGCCCGATCGCTGTCTCCCGTCGAGGCCGGGCGTTTTGGTTTCACTGGAGAGGAGCCGGAACGAGTCATGCTCCACCGAGGAACCATCATCCTGCTGTGCCATTTGATGATTGCACTGCTGCTCGGCCCTTCGGCGCCGGCCCTTGCGCAGGCACTTGCTGGAAAGGTGGTCGATGAAAACGGTCTGGTCGTGGCTGGTGCAAAAGTCAGCCTCAGCGGAGGCGGCCTGACGGCTCCACTTATAGCTGTCAGCGACGATGCCGGGCGGTTCGTGCTCTCCACCGTGGCGCCAGGAACCTATGAGCTGAGGGCCGAAAAGCCCGGTTATTACGCCACGGTTTCGCACGCGCTGGAGATCAAGGGGTCCAACGCATCCCTCGAAGTGGTGCTGAACCATCAACAGGAATTCGAAGAAAAGGTGAACGTGGTGTATTCCGCTCCGGTCATTGACCGTCAGGAGGCCTCGGCGGCGACGGCGCTTACTGCCGAAGAAATCGTCGACCTCCCATTCGTGGCTACGCACGACTTCCGCAACTCGCTGCCGCTCATCCCCGGCATCGTCAAGGACAACAATGGACGCATGCACCTGAATGGAGGCGCGGAGAATCAGGCTTTTTACAGTTTCGATGGCTTCAACATCACAAGCCCAGTTTCCGGCATCTTAGAAAATCGCATTTCTGTGGACGCGATTCGTGCAGTACAGGTTGAGACCAGCCGTTACTCTGCAGCATATGGCAAGGGCTCAGCGGGCGTCATAGTCCTGGAGTCATCCCAGGGAGACGACCGCTTCCGTTTTTCCGCCACCAACTTCCTTCCATCCTACGCGTTTAACAACGGACTGGCGATCGGCAACTGGACTCCGCGCGCAACCGTCTCCGGTCCGATTGCCAAAGGGCGCGCCTGGTACTACAACGCCCTTGATCTGCAGTACAGCCTCAACTACATCAAGGAGCTCCCTGCAAACGCCAACGCCGGCAAGGACTGGCTCGGGAGCAACCTGACGCGCATCCAGATGAACGTCACCAACAGGAACATTCTCACCGGCGGGTTTCTTTTCAACTTCCGCGACTCCAGTAACTTCGGCATTGGCCCACTGGATCCTGTTGAGGCCAGCCGCAATTTGAATGATCGCTTCTATTTCTTTAACCTCAAGGATCAGGCTTACTTCAGCGGTGGCTGGGTGCTGGAGACCGGCGTCGCGATGAATCAGATCAATACGCGGGAGGACCCTCTCGGCCACGCCCCGTATGTCATCAGTCCCCTGGGACGGTCCGGAAACTACTATCTGCAGTCGGATGGGCAGGTGGGCCGCTTCCAGGCCCTCGCATCGGTCATGACTCCGATTTGGAGCTGGCACGGGCACCACAGCTTCAAGTTTGGCATTGATGCCGATCGGATCAACTACCAGCAACTCTCGAACCGGAGTGAGTTCGAAATAACGGCCAGCACCGGCACTCTCTCCCGGCTGGTCAGCTTTCAAGGAAATCCGAGCTTCAGCCGGAAGAGCTCGGAGTTCAGCGGCTTCGTGCAGGACAGCTGGACGCTGAATGAGCAGATGTTTGTGGAGGCCGGTATGCGGTTCGATTGGGATCAGATACTGCGCCAGCCGCTGTGGTCGCCGCGCCTGGCTTTTACCTGGGGCCCGGTGCGCCTTCCCGAATCAAAGTTCTCGGCCGGCATCGGTGTTTTTTACGATGCAACCAACCTGGGGCTGCTGACGCGGGCTATGGATCAAGAACGCCTGGACACCTTCTGCGACCAGACAGGAGTTCCCTTGCCCGGCGGTCCGGTCGTCAGTCGCTTTGTGGCCAACGGACGCGACCTGAAAGCCCCGTTTTTCTTGAACTGGAGCCTGGGCTGGCAGCAGAAGCTGGGCCGGGGCTTTTACCTCGAGACCAATTTCATACGGAAAAACGGGCGCCACGGCTGGACTTACGACCTGGCGATTCCTTCCGATGTCTCTCCTTTGCAATATGTCTACCGGCTGGGCAGCACACGCCGAGACAGTTACTCCTACGCCGAGGTGGGACTGTCGCGCACTTTTAAGGGGAAGTATCCTTGGCTCCTATCCTATGCGCGTTCGAGCGCGCATGCGACTGCCGTGATCGACCTTTCTCAGGACAATCCTGTGTTTGCCCATCAGGCGGGCGGACCGCTTGATTGGGATACGGCCAACCGGCTTATTTCCTGGTCAGTTCTCCCGCTGCCCCATTACGAGAAGTACTCGTTGGCTTACTTTGTGGAATGGCACAGCGGAATGCCCTGGAGCGAGGTCAACCGCTTCCAGCAGCTCCTCGGAAATCCAAATTCACTCCGCTTTCCCGATTACTTCAGCCTGAACTTGCATCTGGAGCGGCGCTTTCATCTCTGGCGTTGGGAATGGGCCCTGCGCGCAGGCTTCAACAACCTCACGGGGCACGAAAACCCGACCGTCGTCACCAACAACATCGACGCGGCGGATTTCGGCCGGTTCAGCGGCTCACAGGGGCGGGTTTTCACAGGACGCATTCGCTTCCTTGGCAGGAAGTGACCAACAGCAGAACTCGGAATTCTTGAGTCAGACCGTTATGCGTGGCGTTACGTGAATTTTGTTCTCGTTAGAAGCAAGAAGCCAGAAGCCGGAGTTTTCATAAGCGCCGCCCAGGCTGCTTTCCGGAGGTGATGTCATGCAAACAAAGCGCACATCCCGGATGCAGGGGTCGTCTGCTCTCTTGATCCTGACTGCTGACTTCCTTCTTGGAGGCCTGGCTAGGCGGCGCGGGGGGCAATGCGAAAGATCGCCGTGTGGCGCACGGTTGCCAGGCAGAGCTGGCCGGCGAAGATGGCTGCGTCCAGGACGATGAAGTGGTTTCCCCTGGACTCGAACTTCTCCAGCACGCGCCCCCGCGTTTCCACCGTGCACTCCTGCTCCTGAGCGTGATAGTTCTGAACTGCGCTTGAAACGTGGATCCATGGGGGAAGGTTGTAGTTGGCCGTGAGGATGAGATTGGCCTGGGACAGGAGCCATCCCGGGTGCACGAGCTGTCGATAGATCGGGTGATGGTCGCGCACCGTCTTTTCACAATACTCCCAGTGAGTTTTTCGGTGGAACTCGGAGGTGACCGCAGTCAGGCGCTCGCCTGCTTTCAACGACTGCAGCGAAATCGGGCGCCGCAGTCCGCGCTGGCCGGCTGGGTAATCGTCGAACGTAGGCTCCGGCTGTGGCCGATGAGTCGGCAGTCTGGCGACGCCGGTGCCGCAGGCCATGCCTTGCGGGTTTTCCGCACGGTATTCAATGCACAGCGTACCTTCCTTGGTTACCGAAGATAGGTGCCCGGCGACCCGAATCTCCTCGCCTTCGTATGCAGGGTGATGAAAGGCAACCTCAGCGAATCCGTGCTCCAACCAGTTCCTTCCGAGGAACTCCACCAGGCTGCGGGACATGTAAGCGTAGATCGAGACTCCGGGCACTAGCCCGGCCTTATAACCATGGCGTCGGGCATGGGTGTCGTCGCAAATCAGGTTGCACGCATCCCCGCCGCTCTTAAGAGCCTTCACTCTGTATTCGGGAAGCGAAGACCCCACAGCATAGAGCATCGAGTCCGGATCTCCATGGCTTGCAAGGCGGACAGACCGTTGTACGATCGATGCCCAAGGATACCATAAAGGTTACGTGCATAGGCAAGCAGGTGTTTGCTCCTTCACCGCCCATGCGGCAAAAAGGCCGGCCGCAATGACCACAAAGGCCCGGGGAAGACTGTTTCAGATCTTTGTTGGTGTTGCAGGTCTTTGCGGTTTGATTTTCCCGTGGTCGTAGTATGATTTTGGCGTCAGCCGAACCGTGTGTCACTCTTGGTTGCAGGAGATAGCCATGCAAGCGATGGAATACAGAAATCTCGGCAGGACCGACCTGAAGGTCTCACGCCTTGCGATGGGTGCCATGACCCTTGGCGGCCAGGCGGCCGAGGCTGAGGCGATCCGAATGGTGGACCGCTGCCTGGAGCATGGGATCAACTTCTTCGACACCGCCAATGTTTACAATCAGGGGGAGTCAGAGATCATTCTGGGGAAAGCGCTGCGCGGCAGGCGGCATAAAGTGGTGCTGGCAACCAAGGTGCGAGGCAAAATGGGCGAGGAGCCCGATGACGTCGGACTCAAGCGCCCCGCGATACGCAAGGCAATCGATGCCAGCCTCAAACGCTTGGGAACGGATCATGTCGACCTCTACTACCTGCATCAGCCCGATTGGGACACGCGCATCGAGGAAACGCTCGCCGTTATGCAGGAGCTGGTGCGGGAGGGGAAGGTCCGCTATCCGGCGGTATCCAACTATGCTTCGTGGCAGGTTGCGCAAATGCTGTGGCACTGCGAAAACCACGACTACGTGCCGCCGACCGTCTCTCAGCCTATGTACAACTTGCTGGCGAGAGGCATTGAGCAGGAGTATGTCGCATTCTGCCGAGAGTACCAGATCGCCATCATCGCCTATAATCCGCTTGCCGGCGGGCTCCTCACCGGGAAGCACCGGCTTGGTCGTGCACCGGCTGCCGGCACCCGTTTCGACGGCAACAAGATCTATCAGGACAGGTACTGGCATCCTGCCTACTTCGATGCTGTAGAGGAGGTCTCGACGATCGCAAGCCGTGCAGGAATGTCGACGATCGCTCTCGCGTTTCAATGGCTGCTGGCGCAACCCGTGGTCGATTCGGTGCTCCTCGGCGCTTCCTGCCTGGAGCAGCTGGAGGAAAACCTCAAAGCTTGCGCTGGACCAGTGCTTGACGCGGGGGTGCTCGAGGAATGCGATGCGGTCTGGACCAAGCTTCGCGGCGTAACTCCCAAGTACAACCGCTGAATCCAAGTGATGAGTGCGGAGTGATGAGTGTCAGGGGCCGGTCTCGCCAGGCACTCGGCACTCAAACAGGAAACTGGCCGCGTATCCCACCGAGAAGGTGATGATGGTGCCGATGAGGACGTACCAGGTGTAAGGGATGGCGCTGAATCTCCAGACCGCCAGCATCGTAAGGAGCCCCACCGCCATGCCCAGGATGGAACCCTTCTCATTGGCCTTTTTCGTGCAGACGCCGAGAAGAAACACGCCCAGCATGCTGCCGTAAGTGATTCCTGCGATGGTCAATCCCGTTTCGAGGACGGATTGGACCTTGCGCGACAGGACGGCAAGCCCGACCAGAGCCACTCCCCAAAGAACGGTCATCCAGCGTGAGAAGCGCACTTGCTCGGCGGCCGAAACATTCCCTTTCACAAAGGGACGATAGAAATCGACGACCGTGGTCGAGGCCAGCGAATTGAGCGCGCTGCTCAGGTTGGACATGGCTGCCGCAAAAATAGCGGCGACCATGAGTCCGGAGACACCGTGCGGCAGGTGATTGACGACGAAGGAAGGAAAGATCCGGTCGCGGATGGCCGGGACGGTTTCTTCCGGATGATAGAGATAAAAGCTGAAGAGCATGACTCCGACAATAAGGAAAAGAGCGAACTGAAAGAAGATGACGACGCCGCTGCCCAGGAGTGCCACTATGCTGTCGCGTTTGTTCCGGGCTGCGAGCAAACGCTGGACAATCAGCTGGTCTACACCGTGGCTGGCAGTGTTGAGGAACGCGCCCCCGATGACGCCTGCCCAGAACGTGTACGTGATGTGATAATCCAGGGAGAAATTCCACAGCACCAGCTTATGCCCGGCATTGGCCAACACCCCCGGCCAACCTCCGGGAATCAGGCCCAGGATCACGAAGAAAGCGACCAGGGTGCCGCCGATGTAAATAAAGAGCTGGACGACGTCGGTCCAGATTACCGCTGTGAGGCCCCCCTCGAACGTGTAGGTCAGCGTCAGAGCGGAAATGATTAGGATCGACCACACGTCTCCGGTTCCCAGCACGACGCTGACCACCGTGGCGATGGCAAACACTCTCACCCCCTCTGCCAGAGCGCGAGTGATGAGAAACATGCTGGCCGTGGCGTGCTTGATGCCGGACCCGAAACGCCTTTGCATCAGTTCATAAGCGGTGTACATCTGCCCCTTGAAGTAAGCCGGGATCAAGACCAGGCAGATGAACACGCGTCCCACCAGATAGCCCATGACCAGCTGAAGGAACGACAGGTCCCCGCTGAAAGCGATGGCAGGAGTGCCGATGATCGTGAGCGTGCTGGTTTCAGTTGCGACGATCGAGAGAGACAAGGCCCAGGCCGGGATGTCTTGCCCGCCGAGAAAATAGGTGTGCAAGGACCTCTGCTTCTTGCGGAAGCTGACTCCAAACAGCGTGATTGCCACCAGGTAAAACACGACGATGAGGCTGTCCAACCAGTTCAGTCGCAATGGATCCTCCCAGCGCGAATGGCTCACAAATATCGCAGTCGAGCGCTGATTGCAAGGGCCGCGGAAAAAGGGACCGAGCACTTTTCCCGCCTTCTCCGAGCCATCCCGGCACTAGAAGCTGGAAAAGTGCGCTGTCCCATTTTCCTAGCCGTATGCTATTATTCCGCACGGATCTGTTTGTCCCCGACCTGGGAGCCCTGTTCGGAGCGTGCGGATCGAAATCAAACCGAGGAGCGTTTGAGACCCAGTGAAAACATATCTTAGATTGGCGGCTGTGACTTTCGCAGTTCTTCTGGCCGGCCCCATCATGGCTCAGACCACCGGTCAGACCACTGGTCAGACCCAGACAAAACCGAAACCTGCGGCCCCAGCCCAGGCAACCAAAGCCGCTGCCCAGGCGGCCGAACCCGATGAGCCGATTCCTCCTGCCGCCCCCAATGCACTTTTCCCTGCGGTTGTGGCGCGCGTGAACGGCAAACCCATCCTGGGAAGAGATCTGGAGCAGCGCGTTCGTGCCGAGCTGGCCACTATTGGAAACCCGGCCTGGAAAGATCTGCGCGAAGACTACCGCAACGAAGTCACCAGCAGGTCTCTGTCGCAGCTTTTGGGAGATGAGCTCCTTTACCAGAAGGCGGTCGCGAGCGGCATTGTCGTTACCCAGGCAGAAATCCAGGCGGAATTCGACAAGGTTGCCAAGACTTATCCGAGCGATGCTGCCCTGAATGCCATGTTGGCAGAACGCGGGTTGGACCGCAAAGCTCTATCCCGGGCGCTCGGAAAGAATGTGGCGGTCCAGAGGTATATCGAGCAGAACATCGCCAAGAAACTGGTTGTGGCACCGGCCGAGGTGTCAGAGTACTACAATGCTCACCCTGATGAGTTTAAGCATCCGAATCTGATCCGGACCAGTCACATTCTGATCGCTGTGCCTCAAGGAGCGGCGCCCGAACAGGACGAGCGGGCCAAGCAACTCGCCAGGGCTCTTTTGGACCGGGCGAAAAAAGGAGAGGATTTCGCAAAGCTTGCCAAAGAGAACTCCGTGGACGCCTCTGCTTCCCAAGGCGGCGATGTTGGCCTGACCGAAACCGGCGAACTTGCCCCTGAATACGAGGCGGCTGCTGCGGACTTGAAGGTCGGCGAGATCAGCGGATTGGTGCGGACGCAGTTCGGCTACCATATCATCAAGCTGACCGACCGGAAGAAGGAAGGCATGGCGACCCTTGACGAGGTCCGCAGCCAGCTTAGCGATTTCCTCAAGAGCCAGAAAGAAGATGCTGAAGTAGGCAAACTCGTCAAAACATTGCAGAGCCAGGCAAAGATCGAGATTCTAATTCCTGTCGTGTCCTCTTCTCCGGGTGGTTCCACTTTGGATTTGGACCGGAGGCTCTGAGAGGAGCTTGAGTTGGCTGCAGTCCCCGTCCTGTTACTCCAGCCCATGTTCGCGTAGCTTGTCGTAGAGCAGTCTGCGGTTGATCTTCAGCAGCTGTGCGGCGCGGGTGCGGTTACCCTCGGCCACGGCTAGGGCGCGCTCAATCAGCCGGCGCTCCAGCTTGCGGACCGCTTCGTGGAGGCCGTCCTCGAGGCTGAATGATTCGAGCGGATCGGCGGCTGACGGCGCCGCCGCGAGCTTCACGTGTTCGGGCATGATTACGCCCGAGCGGCTGAGAATCAGTGCGCGTTCGAGGCAGTGTTCCAGCTCGCGCACGTTTCCCGGCCAGTCGTTTTGATAGAGGACCGCGCGCGCCTCCTCCGAGATTGTCGGCACCGGCAGCCTCAAGCGGGCGGCGCTGCGGCGCAATAGGGATTGCGCCAGCTCGAATATGTCCTCGCGCCGTTCACGCAGCGGCGGGATGGCGATCGAGACCACGTTCAGCCGGTAATAGAGATCCTCCCGGAGGCGCCCCTCGCGGACGGCGCCTTCGAGGTCGCGGTTGGTGGCTGCCAGCACGCGCACATCGAGGGGGATGGTTACATTCGAGCCGAGGCGCTCGACGCAGTGATCCTGAAGCACGCGCAGCATTTTCGCCTGCGTTGACGGGCTGAGATCGCCGATCTCATCGAGGAAAATAGTCCCGCGATCTGCAAACTCGAATTTGCCGATGCGCCTCTGCGAAGCTCCCGTGAATGCGCCGCGCTCGTGTCCGAACAGCTCAGCCTCCAGGAGCGTCTCCGGGATCGACGCGCAGTTGACCTTCACCATGCGCTCGGCAGCGCGCGGGCTGTGCCGGTGAAGGGCGCGCGCCACCACTTCCTTTCCGGTTCCGGACTCGCCCCGGATCAGCACCGTCGAATCCGTCGGCGCGGTCTGGCCGATCAGCTTGTACAGCTTCTGCATGGCGGGGCTGCTGCCGATCATTTCCGATTCCTGGAGCGTGTCTTCCTCCTCGGTTCGATACGCCTCGAGCTCGCGGATGCGGCGGCGGTTCTGGATGGCTCGCTGGAGCTGGATGCGCAGCTCATCGAAGTTCAGCGGCTTGGTCAGATAATCGAAGGCGCCCAGGGCCATCGCTTCGATGGCCACGGTGCTGGTGCCGTAAGCGGTCATGATCAGAACGGCGGGGGGATCGGGGTGGTCTCGCAACTCGCGCAACAGCGACAGGCCGTCCTTGCCGGGCATGCGGATGTCGATCAACGCTGCTTCCACGGTTGATGAGGCAAGTATCCGGGCTGCTTCCTCGCCGTCGGCAGCGCAACAGACGCGGTACCCTTCGTCCTGGAGCAAGGCGCACAGCGATTCCCGAGCCGGCTGCTCGTCTTCGGCGATCAGGATCGGAATGTCGTGTCTCAAAGCGAGCAACTCCTGTCTACCGGAAGCAGCAGAATGAAGTTTGTACCCGACGAGTTGGTTTCAAACTCCAGCTCGCCGCCGTGGTTTGCGACGATCTCCCGCGACACCGCCAGGCCCAGGCCGCTGCCACTGGGCTTGGTAGTGTAGTAGGCATCGAAAACGTGGGCCTTTGCTTCTTCCGCGACACCGGGACCCTGGTCCGAGACCACAACGCGCACGCTCCGCTCGCGGTGCTCCGCGTCGACGCGCACGGTGCCGGAAGGGGGCGACGCATCGATGGCGTTGAGAAGCAAGTTAATAAGCACTTGAACGATCTGAGGGCCGTCCACATCCACTGCCAGAGCGTCTCCGGGATGCTGGACGGTGATGAGCACACCTTTGTTGCGGGCCGGTTCCTGCACCATCTTCATTGCTTGAGCGACGAGCGGCGCCAGATTCTGCACTTGGCGGTCGGTCATAGTGGGCCGTCCGAAAGCCAGCAGCCGCCCCACAATCATGTCGAGACGGTCGATCTCGCGCAGGGCTTCCTCGATCTCGTGGGAAACCGCCATCCCTTTTTTCAGCCGCCTTTCAAGGAGCTGAAGCGTGAGCTTCATGGAGTTCAACGGGTTCCGAACCTCGTGAGCGACGCCGGATACCACCTTCCCAAGGGCCACGAGTCGGTCTTGGCGGCGGAGCTCCTCCTCAAGCGCCATGCGGCGCTCCGCCATTCCATTGATGGCCATGGCAATCTGCCCTAAATCACCCCGGATCGTGGGCAGACGATAGGCAAAGTCTTCTTCGAGCCTTCGCAGGCCCCGGCGAATGCCGGCCACGCCTGAGTGGAGCATATACCAGATCGAAACGATCCCTAGCATGCCCAGCAAGGTAAAGAGAACCAGTACGGCCAGCCACCAGCGCTCGGTTTCGGCGATCGGGTTGCGCGTCAAGGAAGCGCGCTTCATAGTGCAGACGACTGCGTTGCCGCTCTTCGCCTGTGCGGCTGCCCCCACGATGGCAAAACCGGTGTCCAAGCGCCGGGTCAGAGTGGCAACGCCGTTTGTGGCAGCGGCGCGCTCGGCTAGGGCATGGATGAAATCGAACCTGGGACCCCGGGGGCGCGGCCTCGAGGTGGAAGGTTCCGAGGGGCTGGCCCAGGCCATCACGCGATCCTTTTCAGGGAGGTAAATGCCCCCTGCGACGCCTTCGAAGGCGCGCAAGACGGTTGCGGAAACCCCGGTGAGCGAAAGATCCTGTGCATCCAAGGGCAGATTTTGCAGAAGGTCGCCCCCGTATTTCGTCCGCTCTTCATATTGGACTTGAAGCTCCTGGCATGCGGAGACACAGGTCTGGACCGCATCCGCCAGCAGCGCGCCTTCTGTCTTGTTGATGACGTCGATGACGATGAAGGCCGCCAGCCCGACAACGGCCAGCGAGGCTGCTGCGATTATGGCTGCTTGGGCGCGAAAACTTGCAGGAGCAGGCCGGAACATCTTCGCCTACTTGATCACAGGAGGATCAGGGATGCGCAGCAAGGCCTGCGCGATGTATTCCAATGCCGTTACAATCATGGAGGATGCGTCTCCCAGCATCTGCGCCCGGTCATATTGGCGCGCATCGTAAGCGCTGCGAGCCTGCTGATAGAGGCTGCGCGTGTAAAGAACGTACTGCTTGGTTTCCTTCTCGCCGCTCAAGCCGGCGAAGTACTCCGCCTGCTGCACGCGAAAGTAGCATCGCTGCAGGAATTTTGCGGCGTCACGCTTGTCATTATCATCGATTTGGCTCGCCTTGCGGGACACAAAAATCCTCTGGCTGGCGCCCAGCAGAGCATCCGTAGCACGCGCGAGCCGGTCAAACTGGAAATTGTTCTCACGAGCCTGCTTCGCCCGCTCCAACAACTCGGATGCGCGCGCGTGCAAGAAGATGGTTTCCGGGCCTGGATCCGGCACATTCATTTCCCAGGAGAGCATCTTGCTCAGCCGATCCAGTGTTGCCTGTTTATCGTGCTCCGGCCGCTCTCGACCCTCCCTTCCTTTCTGATCCCACCCTCTGCGCTGAGGAAGCCCGGAATCCGACTGCGCCGCCAGACTGGTGGCCCCCCCGGCCATGGTAAGCACTACCATCGCCGTCCTTGTCAAAAAACCCGCTGTTAACACAACTACCTCGGAATCTGAATCGCCATCCGTACCCTCGATAAGCCACGAGGCCTGTCACAGGATCGGTAGAAAGAGCATGGTAAATCAATCCTAATTTGCCGCTGCACGAAATCACGCGACATTATAGATCCATTGACAGAGGGGGAGCAATCCCCGTGCCACGACCAAACCTGCATAAAATCAACAGCTTCAATGCCAAGGCCGTCCGTTGCCGTTCGGTTTCTGCACAGTCACTGTGAAAGTCTTGCCCACCTGGGGCGCACAGATTTGCGAAATGAACGCGGCAGGGGTTTTCGACTTTGTGAACCCTTCTTGTAACACCCACATCTATTTTCACTGTATACTAAGCGCGTGCTTGCGGATTCTTCGCAATTGCATCAGCTGGAAAACAAGGAGGAGAGTGTGATGAGCGGCAAAGGAAAAGCGCTTCTGGTCCTGCTCGGTCTCGCGCTGGCGGTCGGCGTCGCTGCGGCGCAAAAGAACAAACCCTGGACCGAATGGATCCTTAAGGACGCCCAGAAGATACTTGATGATTCTGCCTGGGGACAGACGCAGACCGAGACCAATACGGAGGAAATGACGTGGTCTACTGCCACTCGGCCGATCGAAGGCCAAGGCGCCGTCAATCAAGCCACCAGTTGGAAGTTTCGGATCTGCTTTGTATCAGCAAAGCCTATTCGCCAGGCTTACTTGCGATGGCTGCAAACGGGCCCAACGAAGGCTACCGAGGAAATGCTCCAGGGAGCCCGGCAGTTTGTCGATATGAAGTTCGACCAGACGATCGTGATCGCGGTCCAGTATTCGGGGACAGACCAGCGATTCAATGGAGCTGTTTTTCAAGCCCTCAACAGTGCCATTTTCTCGACTCTGAAGCAAAACACCTATCTCGACATCAAAGGCGGCAAGCGCGTTTTCCTGCAAGATTACAGGCCGCCGATTCCTTTTTGGGGGGCGCAATTCATTTTTCCCCGGCTTCAGGACGGCAAACCTATCATCGACGCCAAGACTGGCGATGTGCGCTTCTATTCCCAATTTCCACAGTTGATGGGCAACAACCAGCAAGTCATTCTGAACATGCGTTTCAAGGTTGCCAACTTCATGTACGACGGTGTCCTGGAGTTTTAAGCGAGTGACGAGTGACAAATTACGATTGACGAGTGATCAATTCGTCATTTGTCACTCGTCACTCGTCATTTCTTTCACAGCCCCAACAATCGGGCCGCATTCCCGGAAAATATGCCCGATTTCTCTTCCTCGGAAATGTCCAGCTTTGCGATGCTGGCGATCATCTGTTTGAGACTCCCGATTTGATGCGGGTAATCACTGCCTGCCACGAGGTGATCGGCGCCCGCGAAGTCGATCGCAAGTCTCAGCGCACGTGGGTCAAAGTTGACGGTATCGTAATAAAACCGCTTTAAATACTCGCTTGGCGGTTTGCTGATGTGCTCTCTGCACTCCTTGAACGCGTAATATCCTCGATCCAGACGCTCGGCAAGATAGGGGATGGCTCCCCCGAGATGGCACAGTACCCACCGGATTCCCGGGAACCGCTCGACCACTCCGCTGAAAACCAGCTTCGCTGCTGCGAGCGTAGTGTCGAAAGCAAAGCCGACCAGCGGTGTCAGCCAGAAGTCGGTCATCGCCTCAACACCGACCGGGAAGGAAGGATGAATATAAATGACGGCCTCCCTCTGGTCGGCACGCTCGTAAAGCGGCCAAAAGCGCGGATCGCTCAATGCAACCCCATTGATGTTGCTGAAGACCATCACGCCCCTGAATCTGAGGACATGAAACGCGCGCTCCAGCTCGGCGGCGGAGGCCTCAGGCGCATTCATGGGCAGCGTTGCCAGCGCTGCAAAGCGGTCGCCGCGCTCGCGAACGATTCTGGCCAGCGCGTCATTAACCATGCGGGCCAGTTCGACCGCGCGCTCTGGCGCCTCCACATGGGTTCCTGGCGTTGTGAAGCTCAGAATCTGCTTGCTGACACCCGCACGATTCAGGACATCGGCGCGGTAAGCAATATCCCGGTGCCCGGGAACGAGAATATTGTAGTCTCCCGGGTAGTGAACCAGCGGGTTGCCTTCGGGGTCGAAGGTCACCTTGATATTGCTGGGGCCGGACTGAATGGCCTCGAGATACTCCGGCGGATAGAAATGGTTATGAAAATCAATGACTGGCACTTGCCTGGCTCCTTTCTTGGTTGTACCTTGCCTGCAGGAAGTAGGCGGGAAGTCCAATCAGCACGAGAGACAGTCCAAACATGCTCTCAAGCGGGCTGGACACGATCTGGTTGATGACGATGGCGAAGGAAGAGATTGCAAAGAGCGCCGGCGTGACCGGATAACCCCAGATGCGGTAGCTGCGTCTGATGGCCGGCCTGTGCCGGAGCAGGAACAAACCTATGGCCATGAGGCCGAAAAAGATCCACTCGGTATAGACGACACGCGTGAACAGCGTACGGTAGGTTCCACTGGCGACCAGAACGCAGGACCACACCGCCTGCAGCAGGATGGCCTTGTACGGAGTGTGGAAGCGCGGATGGATTGCGCCGAGCCAGCGGAACAGCAGGCCGTCCCGAGCCATGGCGTAATAGACGCGCGGGCCGGCGAGGATTATGCCGCTGAGAGCGCCAAATGTGGAGAACACGACCAGCGCCGACATGAAGGCGCCCCCTCCGGAGCCGACCAGCGCATCGGCGGCATCGGCCGCGATTCTGGTTGACGAGGCGACGGCCGCGAGCGGCAGCACGTACATGTACACGGCATTCAGAGCCAGGTAGCAGACCGTGACAAGGATCGTCCCGAGGATCAGGGCGCGCGGAATGACTGTCCGCGGATCACGCGTCTCTTCGGAACTGTAGGTGACCATGTGCCAGCCGCCATACGCGAACAGGCCTGCAACCAGCGCCAACAGAAAGCTGCTGGCCGAGATGCCGCCGAAGTTGCCGAGATCCCCGACGGCAAAATGGGCGGGCATGCGCGCGCCCCGCGTAAGGCCGAAAACGATGATAAACGCAATGGCGATGAGTTTGCCCGCTGTGAAGAGCGCCTGCAGCGTGCTCCCCTGCTTTACACCGATATAGTTAACCGCCGAGAGCAAGAGGATGGCTGCGATCGCGACCCCCTTGATGGCGCCGTTCGTCAAAGGAAAGAAATAGGCGGCATAGCGCCCGAAGACCGCCGAAATCGCGGCAATGATGCCGGAATGCATGCTCCAGAACATGGCCCAACCCCATAGAAATCCGAGTGCAGGGGAAAAGGCTTCGCTCAGATAGACATAAACGCCGCCGGAGCGCGTGAACGTCGAGGCCAGTTCAGCGCAAACGAGCGCGCCGAAGATCGTGAGCGCTCCGGAGACCAGCCAGATGAGAAATACTCCGGTGACGGAGGGCACGCGTCCCGTGATTTCCGATGGCTGAACAAAGATCGACGCGCCGATGATGGTACCGGCCACCATCGCGGTAGCGTGTGGGAGGGTGATGGCGCGCTTGAGTTGCGACGGCGTGGCGGAATCCATCGATGTCTTGGTTTCCCGAGTGCGGTGGAGCAAGGGCTCTGGTTTCTGGACGCCGCCGGGGTTGTAACACAAATCGTTGCCCGGAATCAACGATCGCGCATCTCGCGGCGAAATTGGTGACAAGCACCTTTTTCCCGAGCGAACAAAGGCACCTGTCACCAATTTCGCGACTTTGCCGTGGCCGTGCGGGGAGACCCACCAAATGCACGAAAAAGATTCGTGCTTTTCGTGTATTTCGTGGCGATCGTGTTATTTGGCAGCAGCGTGGAACCGGTCGCTGACGGCGTTCCAGTGGATGGCCTTGAAGAACGCTTCGATATAATCCGCGCGCTTTAGCTGGTAGTCAGTTATGAAGGCGTGTTCGAAGACGTCCATGATCAGCAGCGGCGCGCAGCCCGACAGATGGCCCACGTCATGTTCGTTGATCCAGACGTTGAAAAAGTGTTTGCCGATCGGGTCATAATACAGCGCGGTCCACCCGATGCCGCGCATGCTTCCGGTGGCTTTGAAATCCTTCTCCCAGTTCTCGTAGCTCCCGAACTCGCGGGAGATCATGCCCGAAAGCGTTGCCCCCTTGGCCAGCTGGGAACCGCCTTTGATCATGTTCTCAAAGTAGTATTCATGCAGTCGCATGCCGTTGAATTCCCACCCGATCCTGCGGCTCAACTCTGCGTACTCCGGAGTTGCGAGCTTCCCTTCCTTCAGAAGAGTGTCCAGGGTCTCTGTCAGCTTGTTCGTGTTTGCCACGTAGCCTTTGTAGAGAGTGAAGTGGTTGTTCAACAGGGTGTTGCTGAACCCATCTGTTCCCAACAAATGCTCGAAATTCCTTGGTTCGTATTTCATCTTAGCCCCTCAAGATATTTGGATTCGAACGCTACAACCCAACCTTACCAGGAAATGGTATCCTGAGAAGCCGGCTTTGGCTAGGGACAGAGATCGGGTGAGACAGCTTGCGCTTTGGATTGCGGATCCTGGATTTGTTTACGCCGACCATAGCGGCTTCAGGGTTGAGGAGACTCCAAATCCAGAATCAGGTGCGCGCTGGGCCGATCCAGACGGTCTGAATATTCACGAATTCTCGGATGCCGAACTCGGAAAGCTCACGCCCATAGCCCGAGCGCTTTACGCCGCCGAACGGGAGGCGCGGATCGGATGCGACCATTCCGTTGATGAAAACCTGGCCCGCCTCGATTTCCCGCGCCAGACGTCGGGCGCGCGCGAGATCTGACGTCCAGAGATTGGATCCCAGGCCGTAGGGAGAGCTGTTGGCGACGCGGACCGCTTCGTCCGGGTCGCGCACCTTCATCAATGCGGCAACTGGGCCGAAGACCTCTTCGCATGCTGCAGGAGCGTCCGGAGGCACATCCGATAGGACCGTCGGATGGTAGAAATAGCCACGCCCGTCACGGCGCCGGCCGCCCAGGATAAGCCTTGCACCTCGCGCCAGCGAGTCATGGACCTGCCGGTCCAGGTCGTCGAGCAGATCGGGACGCGCCAGCGGCCCGACGCGCGTCTCACGATCCATGGGGTTCCCGACCTTCAGTGCTTGCACTTCGGCGAGGAAGCGCTCTTGAAACTCATGCCACGCCCCTTCGTGGACGATGAATCGCTTGGCGGCTATGCAGCTTTGCCCGGTGTTTTGAAACCGGGCCCGCACGCCGATGCGCGCTGCGGCCTCGAGATCCGCGTCGTCCAGCACAATGAATGGGTCGGACCCCCCCAGCTCCAGGACCGTCTTCTTGAGAGCGCGCCCGGCATGGGACGCCGCGGAGCTGCCGGCCGCCTCACTGCCGGTGAGGGTCACAGCGGCAATTTGCGCAGACTCAATCAAAGGGACAGCCTCCGATCCCGGCACCAGCAGCGTGCGAAAGGCTCCTTCGGGGAATCCGGCCGCACGAAAAACCTCTTCAATGGCCAGGGCGCACTGCGGGACGTTCGACGCATGCTTGAGAATGCCCGTGTTGCCTGCCATCAGTGCTGGAGCGGCAAAGCGAAATACTTGCCAGAATGGAAAGTTCCACGGCATGATCGCCAGGATGACCCCGAGCGGCGTGTATTGAATGTAGCTCCGGGAGGCGTTCGAAGGACGATCCTCGTCCTCGAGGAAGCGTGGCGCATTCTCGGCATAGTAGTCGCAGTTCAAGGCGCACTTTTCTATCTCTGCTTCGGCTTCGACGATCGGTTTGCCCATTTCGGCAGTGATGATGCCCGCGAGGCGGGCTGCGTGCTGTCGGAGATTGGCTGCGGCTCCGCGCACCAGAGCGGCACGCTCGCCGAAGGAAGTCTTGCGCCATCGGTGGAAAGTCGCGGCGGCGTTTTGCAGCGTTTCTTCGATTTGTTCCTTGGAGTGTGGTTCGAACGACTTTAATACTTCTTCAGTGGCCGGATTGATCGATTGCATAAGTTCGCTCCCGTGTCAGAGTATGGACATTATCCAGAATATAAACGCAGAAGGCGCAGGGAAAATCAAATACAAATTCTACCGGCGTGCACGTTGGTTACGGCGGCTTGACAGGAGCGCGATCGGGGCTACAATCAGCATGTCAAGCCGCTTGTGCGCGCCTGATTCGGGAGCTTTGCAAGCCTTCCGCCCGCGGCCTTCGAGAGGCCTCTTCGGAGACACAAACACGCACGAGTTAGCTTTAGAGGACGGAGGCGCGGTGCCTGAAACCAGCCGACATCCTGATCATCCCAAGAGGTGCGGCCAGTTCTCTACCAGAGGCTGCAACGCGGGGAGAGTGGATGAAACGCCGAGGCTGTGCCGGCAACGCAGATGTCACTTCATTCTTCTTACCTGACCTGATGCAGAAAGGACTCGCAGCCTGATGAAACCAATCCGAAGCGTTTTGAGTGTTGCAATCATCCTATGTGCATCGAGCAGCTTGTGGGCGCAGTATCCCGGCGCCCCTATGCAAGGGCAGAGCATGACGGGCGGCGCCCTGTTGCAGGGAGGCCCGCAAAACCCGCTGTTGGGAGGCGTGTCAGCGGGTGCGCCCACGCCCGGTGTCCTGCCTCTGTCACTCAAGGATGCGGTCGACCGGGGCTTGAGGTATAACCTCGGCATTCTCCTCGGGCAACAGAATATGCGTGCTGCTCAGAGTTCGCGACTGCGGGCGCTCAGCAGTTTATTACCGCATGTGACGGCCCGGACCTCCGAGGCCGTGAAGCAAGTGAATCTTGCAAGCGAAGGGTTCACCGGCTTTCCCGGCATCCCCATGATATTGGGACCCTTCGCGGTCTTCGACACTCGAGTCCTTTTGTCCCAATCGCTGCTGAACATGAGCGCGCTCAACGAGCTGCGGGCAGGGACGGAGGCTCTCAATGCTGCCGAGCACTCTTACAAGAACACGCGTGATCTCGTCGTTATGGTCTGCGTGCAGCTCTACATGCAGGCAGTGACCGGCAGCAGCCGCATCGAGGCCAACCAGACTCAGCTTAAGACGGCGCAGGCGCTTTATGAGCTTGCGGTGAGCCGCCGAAGCGCGGGGCTCATCCCTGGGATCGAAGTGCTGCGGGCGCAAGTTCAGATGCAAGCGCAGCAACAGCGGCTGATCGTCGCACAAAATGACTTCGCCAAGCAGAAGCTGAGCCTGGCGCAGGCGATCGGCCTGCCCATGGGGCAGGAGTTTCAACTGACGGACCCAATTTCTTATACGGCGCTTGCTGCCATCACTCTGGAGGATGCGTTGAAGGACGCCTATCAATATCGGGGCGACTATCAGAGCGCGATGGCGCAGGTAAAGAGCGCGGAAGACGCGCGCAGGGCTGCGGTTCAGCAGAGGGCCCCAAGTCTGGATTTGAATGCCGATTACGGCGACATCGGGCAGCGCCCCTTCATGTCGCACGGCAGCTTTTCTTTAGCTGTGAGCCTGCGCATTCCTGTTTTTCAGGGACGGGAGACGGAGTCGAAGATTTTGCAAGCCGATGCCCAGCTCGAGCAGCGCAAGGCAGATCTGGAGAGCTTGCGCGCGCGCATTTATTACGAAATACGGACGGCCTTTCTCGATCTGAAGTCCTCCGAGGACAGGGTGTTAGTGGCCAAGAGCAATCTGGACCTCGCCAATCAGCAGCTTCTCCAGGCGCAAGATCGTTTTGCTGCCGGAGTGGAAAGCAACATCGAAGTGGTCCAGGCGCAGGATGCGCTCGCGACGGCCACGGAAGACTATATCTCCAGCCTCTATGCGCACAACATGGCCAAGGCAGGTCTGGCCGCCGCAATGGGCATGGCTGAGAGTGCGTATGAGAAGTTTTTGCGGGGTAAATGAATGGAGGAGCGCGCCAGGGAAGACACAAAACCCGACCAAGAACCTGATTCCCGCCGCGGGGGCACGTTCCGCGCGCTGCGACATCGCAATTTCCGTTTGTTTTTCGCCGGCCAACTCATCTCTTTGATCGGCACCTGGATGCAGACTCTGGCGCAAAGCTGGCTGGTCTACCGCCTCACTCACTCGGCCGCGCTTCTGGGAGCAGTCGGATTTTCTTCCCAGATCCCGGTACTGTTTCTGGGGCCTGTAGCCGGTATCTTTGCGGACCGCCACAGCCGCCGCTGGATCGTCATCGGCACTCAGACCTCGATGATGGCTCAGGCGCTGGTCATGGCGGCACTAACATTGACGCACACGATCAAAGTCTGGGAGATTTTTGTTTTGGCCCTGTTTCTTGGCGTCTGCAACGCTTTTGACATTCCGGCGCGGCAATCCTTCATCGTGGAAATGGTCGGCAGCGAAGACTTGATGAACGCGATTGCGCTCAATTCCTCCACGTTCAATGCTGCCCGCAGCATTGGCCCGGCGATTGCGGGGATCCTGGTCGCCGCCCTGGGAGAAGGGATGTGCTTCCTGCTCAACGGGCTCAGTTTTCTCGCGGTCATTGCGGGCCTGTTAATGATGAAGATCCATCGGCGGGTGTTCCAACGGAGCAACACCCGGAAACTCGATCAGTTTAGGGAAGGCTTTCGCTATGTGCGCGCCAACGCAGCGATACGCTCGCTCCTCCTGATGCTCGGCATCGTCAGTCTGCTCGGTATGTCGTACACAGTGCTCATGCCTATATTTGCGGACAATATTCTGCACATCGGAGCGCGCGGCCTGGGTGAGTTGCTGACCAGCGCTGGAGTGGGGGCCTTGATCGGCGCTCTCTGGCTGGCAAGACGCCAGCGAGTCCAGGGATTGGACCGTATTGTGGCGCGTGCTGCCGGCGGGTACGGCATGAGCCTCGTCCTGTTTGGGTGCTCGAGAACGGGCTGGCTATCTCTGCTGCTGCTCGTGCCGATAGGATTCTGCCTCATGGTGCAGTTGGGGTCCACAAACACTTTGATCCAGTCGATCGTCAGCGACACCATGCGCGGGCGGGTCATGGGTATCTATTCCATGATGTTCCTGGGCATGGCGCCCTTCGGCAGCCTGATTGCAGGGTTCATGGCCCAGCACTTCGGCGCCCCGGCGGCAGTCCTCTTTTGCGGCGTCACCTCCATCGCCTGTGCGGGGATCTTCTCGCTGAGGCGCCGCGACCTGAAGATCGACGACCAAATTGCCATTTCTATACAGGCTCGGGCCGACGCCTCCGTTTGAGAAGTGGTGCCAGGGTCCACTCCACCACCACTGTGTCCCCATTTTCTGAGAGATACATCAAGCTGCTGTGAAAATGGGGAGACGGGACCTGGCACCATTTCCGTGGCGCGGTTCTGCAGGTGGCGGTAGTATGCTGTGTCCTCCGTTTCTTATGGGAGCGATTGGGGGCGGACAGCATTGGCACATAACGGTTCCGTTGACAAACAACTCCGCGCTTAAGAAGTGAATATTGAACAACCAGGAGGCCTTATGGACAGACACGTTCAGAACGACGCCCATCCGGGTCGGCGCACCTTTTTCAAGGAAGCTGCTGCCGGTGTTGCTGCTGCCGGAGCGGTTCTGACCGGAAGGAATAGCTTCGCCGCACCGGCTCTTTCCGAAAAAGAAAAACTCGCCCGCATCGCATCCAATACCTATCCGATGCGGTCCCTGTTCAAGAGTCGGAACACCCGGGTCAATCCAGAGGTCCAAGCGCTGAAGAAAAAATACGGCGAAATCACCATGCTCGATTTCCCGCAGTTCACCCGGGACACATTTCCCGGAGTGCGCCGGATGGACCTGTGGTCTTCACTCTTTGGCGACGTGACCGACAGCTCGATGTACATCGGCGGCGAATTCGATCCGGCATCCGCATCGGGAAAGAAATGGCTGGACCAGCTTTCCGGCAAAATGGCGGCGACCGGGGTGCAATGCCATCACGTCTCAAACAATGCGCCGCGTAACATCTGCGACCTGGACGCGGAGCTGCGCAAGAAAGGCATCGCCGTTGCCAAGATATGGCTGGACGCCTGCGCAGACATCGGCGCCAAGTCTATGCGCGTAAATACCGGCGGGCCGCGGATCGTGCCGTCGGCCACCGCCACAACGGGCTACCCCAGGAACGACGAGATCGTCAAGCTGCTGAAGAACGCGATCGAGTCTTTTCGTGAAATGGCCGACTACGGCGCCAAGGTTGGAGTCAAGGTGACCATCGAGAATCACTGGGGTCTCAGTGCGGATCCGATGAATGTGAGGATCATCATGGAGGAGTTGAACCACCCCTTCTGCGAAGCCTCACCCGACTTCTGCAACTGGGAACATGAGTACATGATGTTCCACGCCCTGGAGGCCCTTGCTCTGTACACCCACACGACGGTGCACGCCAAATACTGGGACCGGTGGACCAACAACGACGTCCGGCGTAGCGTGCGCATTCTGGAGAAGGCCAGATTCAAGGGAATCTACGCGCTCGAATACGAAGCCGGCCCATGGGACGGCGTCGAAGGGTCGCGCTATCTGCTCAAGGAAGTGCTTGCCGCGCTCTAGAAGTGGTGCCGGGCTACCGTGTCCCCAAGTGGCACCATTTCCCTTAGTGGGGATCAGGTCTGGAAAACCTAACTCAGCGCCAGCCGCTTCTCTTGGGGCTCCATCTTCGCCGGCAAGGTTAAGTATTCCAGATCCGACCCCGATTTCGATTTCCGATTTTAACGGCTGTTTGAGAGGGAAGCGGAAGAGAGGCGGTTTTGCGTCCCAGCAGGAAGGCGACCGCCAGAAATACGGCGGCTTGGCAGGAAGTGCCGATCAGTGCCAGCCAGGTCATGGAATAGTTGTAGATGCCCGCGCCCACACTCCTGGCAGAGAGAATGTTCATGGCGAAGAGAAACGTAGAGCTCACTGCGGTCGCACCCAAACCTGGTAGGACCGCAACTGCCACTCCGGCTATCTTTGATATCAGAGAGCCGGTTTTCAGGAACAGGATCATGCCGCAACTGGCCAGCAGTGCCGTTGCCACGGCCTCTAGTGCCCCGATCCCAACCGGCTTGGAAGTGATGGTCACGCGATCGATCCGGCTCAGCACATACAGTGTTTGGACAAGTGCCATAACTACCCCGGCCAAAACGCATCGCATCATCACCCGCCGCGGTTCCCGCTCCCGGCGCAAAAGAAAGACAATCCCGAAGAGGGGGAGGGCGGCAGTGAGCAGCAGCATCCAGGGGCCGCCCGTCTCCGGGAGAAACACGAGTGTCTGATCGAGTGAGTCGAGCAGCGGATCGGTGAACCGCCAATAGCCCGGCGGCTTGACGCGCATGCTGATCCTGAGTTCCCCTCCCGGGTGCGACACGAGTAAGAGTTTGTCGGGCCTCTCATTGATCATCTGCAGGCGCGAGTTGTAAAAAGGATCTCCGTCCGAGGCCGCCGTCACGCCGGGGACTTCGATGAAATGATACTGCGCCCCATTCCTCAGCCGGATCGGAAAGAAACCGGGCGGAGTCTCCCCATAGTTGAGGGTGTGCACGCCCCTGACGGTCTCGATGCTAAGCGGATTCCACGATGCCTCAGGCTGGAGCTGAATGCGCGGGTCGCCCAGCAGGAGATAGAAAGGGAAGGCGGTTATCCCCTGCATGGCACCGCGATTCTGCATCTGTATAACCTCGCCGATCGTCACGCCCGGCCAGGTGTAGCGAAAAGGCAGGCCGTCGAACTCTCCGATGAGGTAACCTTCAATCGGACTGGACAAGAAGCCGGCGAAGGCCGCAGCCCCGTTTGCCACGGCCGCCAGGGCCATCGAGTGGGCGACGTTCAGCCGCACTCCCTGGCAGCTTGCAGTCGCCAGCACTAGCGGGGGCATGCGCGGAAAATCGATGGCAGCGAACGTCACTCCTGCGGCCAGCCGCCAGTAGGTCCCGCCGCCGTGTCCCGTGAAGGTAAGATAATCGGCATCCCTAAGCACGTCGACCAGCTCGGGCTTGGTCAGTGCGCGTCTCCCCGCAAGGACACCGCTCGGGGCAGTGGTCCGGCCCTGCATCACCCCGGCCGGCGGGTACTCCCCGTTTACCGCGTACGCCCTCCCGCCCGCCACACTCCTCTTGCGCTGCCAAAGCGCCCTCGCTTCCTCGATATTGTTGCCGGAAATGATGCCGATGCTCGTTCCACTGGCCAGGCGCTTCCACGCCAATCCCTCCTGAACCAGGACCCTGTCGGTAAAATAGCCGGGAGACCCGACCCAGAGCAGAAAGCGGGGTCCTTGGCCCAGCGCGGGTTCGATTGCCGAATAAATCGGGATCGACTCGGCTTGGCTGATCTCGCGCGCCAGCGGATAAAACGCATCCTTAGGGTCGCACACGACGACCGTGCCAGCTCCGGTGCTTACTGAGGTTTCCTGCACAGCCGCGCTTTGAACAGGCACCAGGACGATGGTAGACACAAGCGCACAAGACAGAATCGCGAAACCAGTGCAACGACGCATCACGGCTCAGCATATCACAGGACACTTCACAGAAATGGTTCCAGGCTACTGGCCTGGAACCATTTCCCCAGTGAGTCCCTTTGTGGGAGAATGCAGGTGTTGTCTGGAAAATGCGCTGTGATGTTGTGGGGAGACGTTATGAACACCGCTGTCGTGATGGCTTTTTTCGCGTTCTTTTCCGGCGCCTTGGGCTGGTACGGGGCAGGTGGGGAACTCATCCAGGGTAAACCCAGATCCTGGAGACAGGCAGCATTTGGTCTCAGGTCTTCGATTTCAGTCGAAACGATGCATATATCGAGAGGTGGGCCGTTCGTCGTCTCCGTGATTATCGAGAATGTCTCGGGAACCAGGATCGACTTGAAAACGATCTCCGCATTTCATCTCACGAATTCTTCGAAATCATCACCGGAATCAACCCTGGCATTTGGGGGTTATTGGTGCCCCATCAATCCAGCGGACAAGAATCCCGCCCTCCATCCCGGATTGATCCTGGCTTTTCCGTCTCGGCTCGTCATGGAGAAGGGCACATCCGTAAGCGCCACTATGGATCTGACCAGACATGGCTGGGAAAGAAGCGCCAGTTCCTGGTGGCCGGCGAGAGACTTCGATTCCGTCGTCGGCCCTGGGAAATACGTGCTACGGCTGGATATTCAGGTGGGCCCCGGAACCGAGCCCAAATGGATTCGCTCCAACGAAGTCGAAGTCATGATTGGGAATCCAGAAAGTGAAACAATAGACAAAGAGACGCGAACCTGCCTTCGGACTCGGCTCCGGGAAAACATAAGATTGGCACATAAATCCTTCGGGCAGTTAGACCCTATGTGGAATGCCACCCCCAGGGAATCTACCGGCGCTGAATGCCATCAGAGACGCGCCCTGCTCTTTGCCGAGCATGTCGATCTGCTGCCAGGGTAGCCTGACACTTTTTTCTTCGTTCAGAGCGTGCCGATCAGTGGTAGCCTGAGGGCACCCCTTGATTAAGAGACCGGTTTTCGCATCTCATTTTTCCCTCGGGGGGAAGGCGGTCGAGTTCGTGGGGAGGCATCTATGGTCCAGAGGAGCGGCGGCGCTGAGCCCAAAAACCGGGTCGTCCCCTCTTTCTAAAAGGTGAGTGGGTGAAACGAAGTGCAGTCGACCCCCGAGTGTTTTTGGCCACCTTCGTCCGGATGGTGGCACATCCGTGGATTGCCGCCAAAGTAATCGCGCTGCAGGGGGAGAAGTGGTTTTTCGACGTCTTGTATCCCCGGTCCGCCAGCGGCCGCGCCCGCCGGATCCGACAGGTAGGCATCCGCATTACCGATCTCTGCAACCTGCGGTGCCGCACCTGCGGCCAGTGGGGCGAGGGCGGATTCCTTCACCAGAGTGATCCCAAGGCCCTGAAACGGGATGAAGTGGTGCTCGAGCGCTACCAACAGGTGTTTGCCGATCTGGCGGAGCATGGGCATCGGCCGATCCTGTATTTCTGGGGCGGCGAGCCCATGCTGTACCCCGGGACTCTCGACCTTGTGGAAACCGGTGCCCGCCTGCACATGCCGGTGGCCATCGCCACCAACGGTACACGCATCGCGGCGGCGGCGGCACGGCTGGCCCGCGCCCCGCTGTTCCTTCTGCAAATCTCCATCGATGGTCACACCGCCGATCTGCACAACCGCCTTCGTCCCTCGGCCGGTAGAGGTGACAACTTCCGGGCGATCGAGTCAGGTCTGGCGGCGGTGCACAAGGCACGGAGGCGGCGTACAGGCTTGCCGCTGATCGTCTCACTGACGACGATCTCGCGTGAGAACGGCCCCCATCTTGTCGATATCTACGACGCGTTTCGGGATCGCGTGGATATGTTCGTCTTCTACCTCTCCTGGTGGATCGACGAGGCGGAGGCGGCGGCCCATGAACAGGATTTCTCTCGGCGGTTCGGATTCACGCCGACGATCCACCGCGGATGGATCGGGCAGTGGAAGGCCGACAATCATGCCGGCCTCGCCAGCCAGGTCGAGGCGCTGCTGGCACGATCGCGCGCGCCGGGCGCGGTGCCGGTCACCTTCATTCCGTTTTTGCGAGGGGAAGGAGCGCTGACGGCGTACTATACAAACCACCGGGAACGGTTTGGCTATGACCAGTGTGTTTCCATCTTCCAGGTGATGGAAATAAACAGCAACGGCGATGTGTCGCCCTGCCGCGACTACCATGACTTTGTCGTAGGCAACATCAAGACTGCCACGCTGTCGGAACTGTGGAACTCCGAGCGCTACGTCGCCTTCCGGCGAAGTGTCGCGACGGAAGGACTGATGCCGGTCTGTTCGCGCTGTTGCGGCCTGATGGGATATTGAGCCGGAGAATGAAATGATCGACTGGATGGTGTGCGGGCTGATGCTGGCTTTAACCGGGTCACTGGCAGGCCTGGTGTGGGTCGCTCGTCGTGCCATCACAAGAGCGCCCGTGCCGTCCACTGATGTGCCCGGTCATCGGGTGGCGGTGATCGTGCCCGTCGCCGGGGCGGGCGAATCGATGGAAGCATCGATCCTCTCTCTGCTGCGCCAAAGCCATCCTGGCTCCGAGGTAGTTTTTGTTTTGCGGGATCCCTTGGATCCGGCGGCCGCTGTGGTCCAGTCGGCGATCCGTGGAAAAGCGGCCGCGACGTGCGTTTTTGCCGGTGCGGCGACTGCATGCGGGCAGAAGAATCACAACCTGCTCGCCGGCGTGTCGACAGTCGAAGGGCGCGCCGACGTGCTCGTGTTTGCAGATGCGGGCCACCTGTTTCCTGCCGGATGGTTGGAGCGTCTGGTGGCGCCGATTGTGGGTGGCGATGGGGAGGTGACGAGCGGCTATCACGCAGTCAGGCCGACGAACGGGGGACTTGTGCCCTGGATCTACGCTGTCTGCGTGGAGATGATGCATGCCCTCCAAAACGCGCCGGGGCTGAGCCAGCCATGGGGTGGAGCGATGGCGATCTCACGCCATGCATTTGAGCGGCTGAAGGTGGCAGATGCGTGGCGCATCTCGGTGGTGGATGACGTGTCACTGGCGCGAGTCCTCAAGGTACATGGCGTGAGGGTTTGCACCGTGCCCTCGGTGCTCCTCGAAACTTCGGTGGCGAGGTTGAGTCTGCGCGACTTGTTGAAGTGGCTGGTGCGTCAGCTTCAATACGTACGCTTCATCATGCCGGGGACGTGGGCCGTGATGGGCGGATGGTGTCTTCTACAGATCGTCGCTTTTGGTGCGGCGGCAGTGCTGGTTATGACATGTGCGTTGGCCCTGTCGTCAGCGTTGTTGGGGGCCGTGTCGGTGCTCTATCTCGCGGTGCTGGCCGTAGTCCTGCTCGAGCTTCGGCTTGTGCATCCGTTACCATGCCGGCCCGTCCGGTGGCTGGTAGCCGGGATGGGATTCCTGGTAGTTGTCGGTGTCGCTCTTGCGATGGCCAGCCACGGCCGTGAGATTCGGTGGCGGGGAATCTGCTACCAGGTGGGAGACAGAGGCCGAGTGCTCGCGATCCGTCAACTGATAGTCAATGGTTAACCGGCCAATCTGTCATTCCAAGAGAAAAGTGTGACTGATTTTCCTGCCCCCTCCTCAACTCGGGGATGGATAAGAAAAACAAGCTGAAATTCCCGGGATCGGAGTGGGGCTGTGAGGGCTGGGTCAGCTTCTGATTTGGGGCCCTATGTTAACTTCGCGCCGTGGACTTCGCCCCTCTGCCGAACCTCAATCCGTAAACTTCGCCCGGCTGCGGAGCTTGACAAATACCGACCTTCTCATGGAAGGAAGGACAAGCCGCGTGTCCGATTGGGAGCCGCGGTAGTACCTCGTCGCGCCTTGCCACCTCTGGGCTGGAAGAAAGCTTCTATTCTTTTCTAGCCCGCATGACCGCGAGCCCGACTATGATCGCGAAGATGCCAAGCGGGATACCCAGACCCCCGGCAACAATCATGAGGGCCGCCGCCGCGCGGAGCGCCCTTCTTGCGAAGAGATAGATCGCGACCAAATACGCCAAAACCATTAGGGTGAAACCCGTCGTCAAAAGCAAGCTTACCGGGTCATTTCCTCTAGAAATGATACTCATAGTTCCACAAAAGGGCAGATACGCTCCGCTGACCAAGCTCCCCGCCAGCGCGAGCTTTGATTTGCCAGCGATGGTTTGCTGCGCCTTCCTGAAGCAGAGGACGCCACCGGCAACGAGCAATAGCAACCAAAGAATCGCACTGACAAGCCAGCGCACGCCCTCCGGATCGGGCTTCTCCCCCGCGCTATTGATGATCGTTATCGCGATAATACCGAGGCCCAGAGCACCGACGATGATCAGTCCCCAACCTGAGCGTCGGAGGATCTTGGTGGGTCTATCGACTACTGTTCCACCTCCGAACTCTACTTTCGAAGTATCGTCTTCCACCGTTGTCTCCTTATCTCTTGTGTCCCTCTTCCTCCGTACGGAGCCCGTTGCCAAACAAATCCTCTTTGTGAGTCATTGCGGAAGCGAAGCATTAAAATAGTAATTCGCTTTTCCTGGTGGGAGCAGAATAGCACAGGTTGGGGTGGAAATGATCCTGCCCGCGCCGCATGGCGGACACCGCCGCTGGTGGAACCTCTCAGGCACTGTTTGACCGCACCGATGTCCGCCCCGGCTGTGTCGTCTCTCTGCAGACGTTCGGTGCCTATGGGGAGAATTTCAACCCGTAATGTTGAGCTTAACATTACGGATGTCATGTGAAGCGTTGCGTAATGTGAAGCAGCCCGCATTTGAAACCGCGAAGCCCCCGCCAGTTAAGCCTTTTTGTTAGTTGAGCCGGTTGAA